>OIZQ01001168.1_pt1 | contig 11006 bp, 9 predicted proteins | sample 1588491 | NCBI WGS metagenome assembly OIZQ01 (sample SAMN03283262) | human gut metagenome | biome: human-associated habitat; material: feces | host: Homo sapiens | place: USA | collected 2013
GCCGCAATTTCACCGCCGGGGGGCTGTGCCCCATCTGTTCCTCTCCCAAGAGGGATAACTCTGTGATCTGCGTGGTGGCGGACCCACGGGACGTGGCGGCCATGGAGCGGGGCCGGGAGTTCAACGGCAAATACCATGTGCTCCACGGCGTCATCAGTCCCATGAACCACGTCGGTCCCGATGACATCGCCATCAAGCCACTGCTGGAGCGGGTGGCTCAGGGCGGTGTGGAGGAGGTCATCATGGCCACCAACCCGGACACGGAGGGGGAGGCCACCGCCATGTATATCGCCCGGCTTTTGAAGCCCTTTGAGGTCAAGGTGACCCGGTTGGCCTATGGCATCCCCGTGGGCGGCCATCTGGAATTTGCCGATGATGCGACCCTGGCCCGGGCCTTGGAGGGCCGGAGGGAGCTTTGATTTTCTGCCTTCTGTGATTTCGCCGGGAATCGCAGTCGCTTTAAACTGATAAAATTGTGTACTTTTTTCGTCGCCCTTTGTTGACAGGGGTCTGCGGGTGTGTTACATTGTAACCATCTTGGAAAGCCTTGTGAAATCAGGAGAAATACCTACTATGACTTCTGTTATGTTCTTCACCTATTACTACTTTACTATGCACGCATAGTAAGGGTAATTTGTGTTGCAATCAAAAGGGCCCCCCAAGCCGATTTTTGCGCCGCACAGGTTACGCCTGTGGGGCGTTTTTTCATTCATCACTTATCATCAAAAACAATTTATAGGAGGAAACCGTTATGATCGTTGCGTTGAAGCCGGGTGTTACCCAGGAAAGCCGTGAACAGCTGATGGATTGGCTCCAGAATCTGGGGCTGCACATCCATGTATCCGAGGGCGAGTACCAGACCATTCTGGGACTGGTGGGTGACACCACCAAGGTGGATATGGATCTGGTAGCCAGTCTCGACATTGTGGATTCCGTAAAGCGGGTCACGGAGCCGTTCAAGTGCTGCAACCGCAAATTTCACCCGGAGGATACCGTGGTAGAGGTCGGCGATGTGAAGATCGGCGGCGGAAACTTCTGCGTCATGGCCGGTCCCTGCTCCGTGGAATCTGAGGAACAGATCGTGGCGGTGGCCAAGGCGGTGAAGGCCTCCGGGGCCAATATGCTCCGGGGCGGTGCCTTCAAGCCCCGCACCTCTCCCTATGACTTCGCCGGCCTGAAGGCCGAAGGTCTGGAACTGCTGAAGATCGCCCGGCAGGAGACCGGTCTGCCCATTGTCACCGAGATCATGAGCGTGGTGGACCTGCCCCTCTTTGAGGATGTGGATGTATTGCAGGTAGGCGCACGGAATATGCAGAATTTCGACCTTTTGCGGGAGCTGGGCAAGCTCCGCAAGCCCATCCTCCTCAAGCGTGGCCTTGCCAACACCCTGAAGGAACTGCTGATGAGCGCCGAGTACATCATGGCCAGCGGCAATGAACAGGTCATCCTCTGCGAGCGGGGCATCCGCACCTTTGACGATTACACCCGCAATACTCTGGATCTGGCGGCGGTCCCCATGCTCCACGAGCTGACCCACCTGCCGGTCATCGTGGACCCCAGCCACGCCACCGGCATCAACCGCCTGGTTTCCCCCATGGCTATGTCTGCCACCGCCTGCAATGCCGACGGCCTCATCATTGAGGTCCACAACGATCCCATCCACGCCCTGTGCGACGGTGCGCAGTCTCTGCGGCCTGAGCAGTTTGACGTTCTGATGGGCAAGATCCGCGAGATCCGGAAGGTCGTGACGGCATGACCGTCGGGATCGTGGGCCTGGGGCTGATCGGCGGCTCCTTTGCCAAGGCCTACCACGAGGCAGGCCATAGGGTCCTGGCCTTTGATACGGATCAGTCCGTTTTCGACTTTGCCGTTCTTTCCAGCGCGGTGGACGATCTCTTATCGGAGGAAAGTCTTTCCTCCTGCGACCTGATCCTGATCGCCGTCTATCCCTCCGCCGCTGTAGACTATCTGCGGCAGCACGGCGCGCATATCGGCCCGAAGCCGGTGGTCATCGACTGCTGCGGCACGAAGCGGCTGGTCTGCGACGCCTGCTTCCCGCTGGCGAAGGAATACGGCTTCACCTATCTGGGCGGGCATCCCATGGCGGGCACCCACAATTCCGGCTTCAAGTACGCCACGCCCACCATGTTCCACAATGCCCCCATGGTGCTGGTCCCGGCGGACCACAATGACATCGACCTGCTGAGCCGGGTCAAGAAACTGCTGGCTCCTGCGGGCTTTGGCCGGTTTTCCATTACCACGGCGGAACAGCATGACGAGATGATCGCCTTTACCTCCCAGCTGGCCCATGTGGTGTCCAACGCCTATATCAAAAGCCCCACGGCGGAACTGCACAAGGGCTTCTCCGCTGGCAGCTACAAGGATATGACCCGTGTAGCGTGGCTGGCCCCGGAAATGTGGGCGGAACTTTTTCTGGAAAACAAGGACTTTCTCATGGCGGAGCTGGATACCCTGATGGCAAACCTGCGCCAGTATCAGGATGCCATGGTACATAACGATCTCCCCGGCCTTGTCCGTCTGCTGGACGAGGGCCGGAAACGAAAAGAGGAGGTGGATGGCCGTTGACCACCATCCATATCGCGGCCTCCCGCGAGTATGACGTTGTCATTGAGCCGGGTCTGCTGACCCGGCTGGGGACCATGGCAGCGGAACTGGGCCTTGGCCGCCGGGCCGCCGTGATCTCTGACGACGCGGTGTTCGCCCTTTACGGCGCTGCCGCCGAAAAAGCTCTGACAGACGCCGGATTTCAAGTTGATCATTTTCTGTTCCCGCACGGGGAACAGCAGAAAAATCTTTCCACCTACGGACAGGTTTTGAATTTCCTCTGCGACCGCCGCTTCACCCGCAGCGATTTCCTCGTGGCGCTGGGCGGCGGCGTGGTGGGGGATCTGGCAGGCTTCGCCGCCGCCACCTATCAGCGGGGAATTCCCTATATTCAGGTACCCACCACGCTGCTGTCCATGGTGGATTCCTCCGTGGGGGGCAAGACCGCCGTGGATCTGGAGCACGGCAAGAACCAGGCGGGCTGCTTCTATCAGCCCTCTCTGGTGCTGTGCGACCCGTCCCTGCTGAATACGCTGCCGGAGCGGGAATACCGGGCCGGGTGCGCCGAGATCATCAAATACGCCATGCTTTACAGTGAGGACTTTCTCCGGGAGCTGGAGAAAACCCCTGTGCGGGAGCAGTTCAAGCGGGTGATCTCCGTGTGTGTTGGCATGAAGCGGAATGTGGTCCGGGGAGACGAATTTGACCGGGGCCAACGGGCACTGCTGAATCTGGGCCACACCGTAGGCCACGCCGTAGAATCTTGCAGCGGCTTCACCCTGCTCCACGGGGAGGGGGTTGCCACCGGTATGGCCATCATCACCCGGGCCGCCGTGGAAAAGGGACTTTGCGCCCCGGAGACGCTGCCCCGGCTGCTGGCCGTTTTGGAGCGGTATGGCCTCCCCACAGAGACCGACTATCCCCTGACTGATATTCTGGCGGCGGCGGAGGCCGACAAAAAGCGCACGGACGATGTGACCAAGTTCATCGTACCGGAGCGGGTGGGCCATTGCCGTGTGGAGCCGGTCCCGGCCGACGAGGTGGCCGGGTGGCTGAAGGCGGGAGGTCTGCGATGATCGAAATTCTTCAGCCCGGCTTCCGTACCGGAGCCGTTCACATCCCCGCCTCCAAATCTCAGGCCCACCGGCTGCTGATCTGCGCCGCTCTGAGCCAAAACGAGACGGTAATCCGCTGCCGTGGCATTTCCAGAGACATTGCCGCCACCGCGGACTGTCTCAACGCCTTGGGCGCTGAGATCTGGCTTCGAGGTGAGGACCTGACGGTGCGGCCCATCACCCAGAAGCCCCAGGGGACCCGTCATCTGCACTGTCAGGAAAGCGGTTCCACCCTACGGTTTCTTCTGCCGCTGACCGGCGTTTTGGAAGCAGACGCCGTGTTCCACATGGAAGGGCGGCTGCCGCAGCGTCCCTTGCATCCGCTGGATCAGGTCCTGACGGATCACGGCATGACCATCCGGCAGAACCATGACCTGCTCTACTGCGGGGGACGGCTCCGCCCCGGTGAGTTTTCTCTGCCGGGGGATGTGTCCTCCCAATATATTTCCGGTTTACTGATGGCTCTGCCACTGTTGAATGAGGGCAGCGCCCTCACCGTTACCGGTGGACTGGAATCCGCCGCTTATGTCACTATGACGGAGGACACCCTCCGCCGGGGCGGCGTCTCTCTGCGGAAAACCGGGGGGACGTGGCACATTCCCGGCGGACAGCGCCTTCGTTTCCCGGACCGTCTCACCGCCGAGGGAGACTGGTCCAACGCCGCCTTCTTCCTGTGTATGGGCGCCTTGTCCCCGGAGGGCGTCACTGTTCACGGACTGGATCTGGCCTCCTCTCAGGGGGACCGGGCCGTTTTGAACATTCTGGCCGCCATGGGTGCGCGTGTTTCCACGGAGAACGGCTCCGTAACGGTTCGTCGGGGAGAATTGAAGGGCGTGGCCATCGACGCCGGCCCCATCCCCGACCTGATCCCGGTGCTGTGCGTCACTGCTGCCGGGGCGGAGGGGGATACCCAGATCTTCAACGCCGGACGGCTCCGTTTGAAGGAATCCGACCGGCTCCGCACCACGGCTCAATTGCTGACAGCTCTGGGCGGCAGTGCGGAGGAACAGCCCAACGGCCTTTTGATCCACGGCACGGGCCGTCTGCGGGGCGGCATTGCCGATTCCTGCGGCGACCATCGGATCGCCATGTCCGCCGCCGTGGCAGCCTGTCTGTGCGAAAGCCCGGTCACTGTGCAGGGCATGGCCTGCGTTTCCAAGTCCTACCCCCATTTCTGGGAAGATTTTGACGCGTTGAAAGGAGGGGGCCTGTGAGCCGGTACGGAGAATTTCTGCATCTGACCATCTTCGGCCAGTCCCATGCCCCGGCCATCGGCATGATTTTGGAGGGTCTGCCTGCCGGGGAGACCATCGACATGGCGGCCCTTCAGACATTTTTAGACCGCCGTGCCCCTGGCCGCAACGATTGGTCCACCCCTCGGAAGGAGGCGGACCAGCCGGAATTTCTTTCCGGTCTGGTGGGGAACGTCACCTGCGGCGCGCCGCTTACCGCCATCATCCGCAACACCAACACCCGCTCCGGGGACTATGACGGCCTTTCCGTGGTGCCCCGCCCCGGCCACGCGGACTATACCGCCGGAGTGAAGTACGGCGGTCACGCAGATTTCGCCGGGGGCGGCGCGTTTTCCGGGCGGCTGACAGCCCCCCTGTGCATCGCCGGTGGCATCTGCCTGCAATTGCTGAAAAAGCAGGGCATTGAGGTCATCAGCCGCGTTGCCTCTATCGGCACGGTAGAAGACCCCGCCCCTTTGATCGTTTCCACAGCGGACAAGCCCTTCCCGGTGGTGAATGACGCCGTGGGCGCGGCCATGCGGGCGGAGATCGCCGCCGCCAAGGCGGAGGATGACTCCGTTGGCGGCATTGTGGAATGTGCTGTGCTGGGTCTGCCCGTGGGACTGGGCGGACCGCTGTTTGACGGCATGGAGGGCCGTATTTCCTCCATCGTCTTCGGCATCCCCGCTGTGAAGGGCATCGAGTTCGGCATCGGCTTCGGGGCCGCACGGCTCCGTGGCAGCGAAAATAATGACCCCTTTGTGGTGGAAAACGGCACGGTCAGAACCACAACCAATCACTGCGGCGGCATTTTGGGCGGCATCACCAACGGGATGCCCCTGACCTTCCGGGCAGCGTTCAAGCCTACGCCGTCCATTGCCAAGGAGCAGCAAAGCGTGAATTTGAACACCCTGACCCCGGAAATTCTCCGGGTCCGGGGCCGTCATGACCCTTGCATCGTGCCAAGGGCCGTTCCCTGTATCGAAGCCGCGGCGGCCATCGCCGTATACGACGCCCTGTTGGGCCAGCCTTAAAAGGGAGGAATCTCTATGGAACTCAGTGATTATCGTGCCCGGATCGACCAGATCGACCGCCAACTGGTAGAGTTGTTTGCCCAGCGGATGAACACCGCCGCCGGCATCGCCGCCTACAAGAAGGAGCACGGCCTGCCGGTGCTGGACCCTGTCCGGGAGCGGGAAAAGCTGCTGGATGTAGCGGCACAGGCCCCGGAGGATATGCGGGATTACACCGCCTCTCTCTACACCATGCTGTTTGAACTGAGCCGCTGCTATCAGGGACGGCTGCTGGGGAGCACATCCCCGCTGACCACGGAAATTCAGACCGCCATTGACCAGACGCCAAACCTGTTTCCCTCCAACGTGTCCGTTGCCTGTCAGGGTGTGGCGGGGGCCTATTCCCAGCTGGCCTGCGACAAGCTGTTCAAGCTGCCTCACATCATGTACTTTGCCTCCTTTGAGGCGGTGTTTGCCGCTATCGAAAGGGGATTGTGCCGCTACGGTGTGCTGCCGCTGGAAAACAGCACCGCCGGCAGCGTCAATGCCATTTACGATCTGATGATGAAGCACGATTTCCGCATCGTCCGCAGTGTGCGGCTGAAGGTGGACCACAATCTGCTGGTGAAGCCCGGCACCAAGCGGAGCGACATCACGGAGATCTACTCCCACCAGCAGGCCTTGAGCCAGTGCGAGCAGTATCTGCAAGCCTTCCCCGATGTGAAGGTCATCCCCTGTGAGAATACCGCCGTAGCCGCCCAGAAGGTGGCGGAGGGGGACGGCCACGCCGCCGCCCTGTCCTCCCGCTCCTGCATGAAGCTGTACGGGCTGGAATGCTTAGAGGCCGGGGTGCAGGATCAGGGCAGCAACTTCACCCGGTTCATCTGCATCTCCAAGAATCTGGAGATCTACCCCGGTGCGGACCGCACCAGCCTCATGGCGGTGCTGCCTCACGAGCCCGGCTCCCTGTGCCGGGTGCTCTCCCGGTTCTACGCCTTGGGCCTGAACCTGAACAAGCTGGAAAGCCGCCCCATGCCGGAGCGGAATTTTGAATTCATGTTCTACTTTGATCTGGAAACGCCGGTATACGCCCCGGAATTTTTGCAGCTCATGGGCGAGCTGCCCTCTCTGTGCGAGGAATTTTCCTATCTGGGCAGTTACAGCGAGGTGGTCTGATGCTGCGGTGCGGACTGCTGGGGGAAACGCTGGGCCACAGCTATTCCCCCATGATCCATCACGAGTTAGGGGAGTATGACTACCGGCTCTTTGAGGTCTCCAAGGAGGACTTGGATGCCTTTCTGCGCTCTGACCGCTGGGACGGCCTGAACGTCACCATCCCCTACAAGAAGGCGGTGGTGCCCTACTGTGCAGAGCTGTCCGAGGCGGCGGAAAGACTGCAAAGCGTCAACACCCTCGTCCACCGTCCTGACGGTACGCTGTACGGCGACAACACAGACCTGTTCGGCTTTCTCTACATGGTTCGCAGCAGCGGCATCGACCCCGCTGGAAAAAAAGCGCTGGTACTGGGCAGCGGCGGGGCCTCCGTCACGGTGAAGGCCGCGCTGGAGCAACTGGGCGCTGACGTTACCGTCATTTCCCGCAGCGGTCCGGACGATTACGATCATCTGGACCGCCACGCCGACGCCCAGATCATCGCCAACACCACCCCGGTGGGAATGTATCCCCATAACGGCGCGGCGGCGGTGGATCTGCGGCTGTTCCCTCAATGTGAAGGCGTGCTGGACATCGTTTATAACCCGGCGCTCACCGCGCTGCTGCTGCAGGCGGAGAAATTGAACATCCCCCACGCCGGGGGGCTTTCCATGCTGGTGGCTCAGGCCAAGCGCTCCAGCGAGCAGTTCACCGGCACGGTGATCGGCGATGAAGCCTTGGAGCGGGTGGAGCGCACCGTGAACCACCGACTGCGGAACATCATTCTCATCGGGATGCCCGGTAGCGGCAAATCCGCCGTGGCCGCCGCTCTGGGCAAAGCGCTGGGCCGGGAGGTGGTGGAGGCTGACGAATTGATCTCCCAAAGGACCGGAATGTCCATCCCGGAGATCTTCGCCCGGTCCGGGGAGGAAACATTCCGGAAACTGGAAACAGAGGTTCTGGCGGAACAGGGCAAGCGCTCCGGCATCATCCTCTCCACCGGCGGCGGCTGCGTCACCCGGCCGGAAAACTACCCGCTGCTGCATCAAAACGGCACCATTTTCCGCCTGACCCGCGACCTTGCCAAGCTGCCAACGGAGGGCCGTCCCATTTCCCAAGCCACGGACCTCGCTCAGCTTTGCGCCCGCCGGGAGCCGCTGTACCGCCGCTTTGCCGACGTGACGGTGTCCAACGACGGGGCGCTGGAGGCCACGGTACAAACCATCAAGGAGGCGCTGCTATGAAGCTTTTGGTCATCAACGGGCCCAATCTGAATCTGCTGGGCCTGCGGGAGCCTGCCATCTACGGCAGCCAGAATTATGAGGCCCTGTTGGCCCTCATCCGCACCGCTTGCGATGCCGAGGGCATCGAGGTCGGTTTCGTCCAGTCCAACCACGAGGGGACCATTGTGGACGCCATCCAGGCGGCCTACGGCGTCTATGACGGCATCATCATCAACCCCGCCGCCTACACTCACACCAGCATAGCCATTCTGGACGCGCTGAAGGCCGTGGCCATTCCCGCCGTGGAGGTCCACATCTCCGATGTGGACAGCCGGGAACCGTTTCGTCAGGTCTCCTACGCCGGCATGGCCTGCGTCAAGACCTATAAAGGCTTGGGGCTTCAAGGTTATGTGGAGGCTGTGAAATTTTTGAAAGACTACCTCAGCAAGTGAGCAAGCGCGCCTTCCGAAAGGAGGCGCGTTTTTCTGCTTTCCGGGGTGCTTTACAACCCGTTGGAAATCCAGTATGATAAGGAAAAGCCGTAAATCGCCAAGGGAGGTTCTCATGGATACACTGCTGCGTCAAATTCCAAAGGTAGACGACCTGCTCCGCCTGCCCGCCCTGAACACACTGGCGGCGGAGGTGGGTGCCGCCGCCGTGACGGAGGCGGTTCGCCGGACGCTGGACCGGCTCCGCGCCGATATTCTGGTGGGGACCGTCACAGAGCTGCCCTCCACGGAGGCCCTCTGCGCTCAAATCAGCGCGTCGTGCCGGGCATCCCGCCTGCCCTCCCTCCGGGGCGTTATCAATGCCACCGGGATCGTTCTGCACACCAATCTGGGCCGGGCCTGCCTGAGTGACCGCGCGTTAGCGGCAGCGAGAGGGGTCTCTCAGGGCTATTCTACCTTGGAATATGACCTGACAGCGGGGGAGCGGGGGCAGCGGTACGCCCATGTAGAGCCGCTTTTGTGCCGCCTTACCGGGGCGGAGGCCGCCATGGTGGCAAACAACAACGCAGCGGCGGTGCTGCTGATCCTCTCCGCCCTCACCGCCGGAGGAGAAGTCATTACCTCCCGTGGAGAGCTGGTGGAGATCGGCGGTTCCTTCCGGATGCCGGATGTGATGGCCGCCTGCGGCGCGGTGCTCCGGGAGGTTGGTTCCACCAACAAGACCCGCCTTTCCGACTACGCCAACGCCATCAGCGAGCAGACCCGCGCCCTTTTGAAAGTCCACACCAGCAATTACCGCATCGTGGGCTTTACGGAGAGCGTGTCCCCCGCCGCCTTAGTGGAGCTTGGCCGCTCCCGCAGCATTCCGGTCATTGAGGACTTGGGCAGCGGCTGTCTTGTAGATCTGGCACCCTTGGGCCTCCGGGATGAGCCGACGGTTCAAGCTTCCGTAAAGGCCGGGGTGGATGTATTATCCTTCTCCGGGGACAAGCTGCTGGGTGGTCCCCAAGCGGGGATCATCGTGGGCAAGCGGCACTGTATTGACCTTTTGAAGCGTCACCCTCTGGCCCGCGCCCTGCGGGTGGACAAGCTGACGCTGGCCGCCTTGGAAGCAACTCTGCAAGCATATGCGGACGGCACCGCCCTTCAGGAGATCCCGGTGCTCTCCATGCTGGCCCAAACACCGGAGGAGCTGCGCCAGCGGGCAGAGTCTCTCTGCCGCCGTTTGGGAGGGATCGGCGTGACCGCCGAGGTGGTTTCCACGGAAAACCCGGTGGGAGGCGGGGCAGTCCCCACCCAGACGCTGCCCTCCTTCGCCGTGGCTGTCGCCCCAAGGGACAGCGCCGCCGCACTGGAAACGCAGCTGCGGCAGCGGCCAGTCCCCATCATCGTCCGCATTGCCCATGACCGGTGTCTGCTGGATATGCGGACTTTGTTCCCGGCGGATCTTGACGAGATCCTTCAGGCTTTTCGGGAGACCGCTTCATGAAACACGTCATCATCGGCACGGCGGGCCATGTAGATCACGGCAAAACCGTTCTGGTCAAGGCGCTCACCGGCACCGATACGGACCGCCTGGCTGAGGAAAAGCGCCGGGGCATTACCATTGAGCCGGGGTTTGCCAGACTGGACTGGCCGGACGGCACGCAAGCAGGGATCGTGGATGTGCCGGGCCACGAAAAATTCATCAAAAATATGCTGGCCGGGGCGGGGGGCATTGATCTTGCCATGCTGGTCATCGCTGCGGACGAAGGCGTTATGCCCCAGACCGTAGAGCATCTGGATATTCTGTCTCTCTTGGGCGTCCAAGGCGGCTTGGTGGTGTTGACCAAGGCGGAGTTGGTGAATGATGACTGGTTGGAATTTGTTCGGAGACAGGCGTTGGAGCTGACCGAGGGCACCTTTTTAGAGGGCGCGCCCATTCTGTCAGTCTCCGCCGTCACCGGTCAGGGAATCCCGGAACTGCGGGACGCCCTGTACCGCTTGGTACAGGAGGCGCGGGAAAAAAGCGCGCTGGCACCCTTCCGGCTTCCCATTGACCGGGTCTTTTCCGTGGACGGCTTCGGCACCGTAGTCACCGGCACCCTTACTGAAGGGGCTGTCCGGGTGGGGGACGCTGTGGAACTGGTCCCCTCCGGGCTGCAAAGCCGGGTGCGGACCTTGCAGGTCCACGGTGAAAGCGTGGACGCCGCCTACGCCGGTCAGCGGGCGGCCCTCAACTTGACAAATCTGCAAAAAACAGAGGTCCACCGGGGGG
>OIZQ01001176.1_pt1 | contig 10918 bp, 9 predicted proteins | sample 1588491 | NCBI WGS metagenome assembly OIZQ01 (sample SAMN03283262) | human gut metagenome | biome: human-associated habitat; material: feces | host: Homo sapiens | place: USA | collected 2013
CAAGAGGCATTTCAATCCACGCCCCCCGCGAGGGGGGGCGACTTTGAGGAGATCGAGCGGAGAGTAGCAAGAGGCATTTCAATCCACGCCCCCCGCGAGGGGGGGCGACAGGGACAGAACATGGAGATCAACACCCACGGACGATTTCAATCCACGCCCCCCGCGAGGGGGGCGACAGCGCCCCTCTACCACGGCCATGCGGCCCTTGGAATTTCAATCCACGCCCCCCGCGAGGGGGGGCGACTACGGCAAAGACTTTGCGGAGCTGGAGGCGGTGGCGCAGAAGTGGCAGGAAGCATTTGACGCAGCGGAACAACGTGTTATAATGAAAACAGAAAGCACTTTTACGGAGGGAACAGAGTATGAGCGAAAAGGACGAGCTGGTAAAGAAGCTTATGGACGCGGCGAAGGAGAAGGGAGAACAACCGGACGAGGAGAAGATCAAACAGTTCGCGGAGAGTTTTCTCCTTCTTCTGAACGATACGGAGAAGTAAGTGCGGATTTTGGAGAAAAACCTTATCGCGCGTGGGTGAACGGCAATACTGTTACACCTGCTCCCGGAACAGTGTCTTATGACGCACAGATTTCAATCCACGCCCCCCGCGAGGGGGGCGACTATACCAGCGCTTTTGACCTTGCGGACGATAGTACATTTCAATCCACGCCCCCCGCGAGGGGGGGCGACGCGCAGGCCTTCGACCCGTCAGGGCAGCAATATCATTTCAATCCACGCCCCCGCGAAGGGGGCGACGATCCGCCCCTCCACAACAGCCATGCGGCCCTTTGTATTTCAATCCACGCCCCCGCGAGGGGGGCGACGATGTCATCCGGGCGTATCCCGCACTGTACGAGGTATTTCAATCCACGCCCCCCGCGAGGGGGGCGACTCCGTACTGGGGTTTCCCGTACATTTCACGGTCATTTCAATCCACGCCCCCCGCGAGGGGGGCGACTTGGCCAGCCACGTTTTCCAGCCGTCAAGGCTGGTAATTTCAATCCACGCCCCCCGCGAGGGGGGCGACAGCCCTTTAGGGTATATCGCATCGTGCCCGGCATATTTCAATCCACGCCCCCCGCGAGGGGGGGCGACCGCAGCGCGGCGATCAACTCGCGGTCACTCATCACATTTCAATCCACGCCCCCCGCGAGGGGGGGCGACTGTCGCGCTTCAGCTGCGCCGCCTCCGAGGCCGGAATTTCAATCCACGCCCCCCGCGAGGGGGGGCGACGTCATGACAACGGTATTGTTGTTCAGGGCCTCCATTTCAATCCACGCCCCCCGCGAGGGGGGGCGACGGTAGACATCCGGCTGTACAAGGATCACGAAAGCATTTCAATCCACGCCCCCCGCGAGGGGGGGCGACTTGGACTGTGCGTTAAGTTTTCTTCATGCACGAATTTCAATCCACGCCCCCCGCGAGGGGGGGCGACTTCGGGTGCATTGTTACCCGGCCGACAAAAGCCATTTCAATCCACGCCCCCCGCGAGGGGGGGCGACGGAGGCCGTGGACAACGACCACGCCTACTGGAGCATTTCAATCCACGCCCCCCGCGAGGGGGGGCGACAGCAAAGATGCACAGTTTTACCTGCGGATCTTTGACAAATAAGTAGAATTTTTGCGTTTTTGGGGGAAAACACGGGGTGGCTGCCCGAGAAAACCGGGGAAAGACCGGCGCTTTCTCGGGAAAAGCCTTGCGAACCTCCCGACAATTACTGGTCACTTGGACTTCGCAAGGGGCGGGAAGGCGCGTCCCGGATGCCCGTGCGCTGTACCACCGCCGTGCCGGGAGACGTGTGTCAGAGGATCAGGGGATCCTCCGGCAGGTAGGTGCTCTTCGCACCGAAATGCTCCACTTTTTTCTCGTATTGCTTCCCCAGATAGTAAAAGCGCAGACTGTCCTTCTCGGGATCCATGATAGACAGGAGCTGTGCCTGCAGGCGGCGGCACTGTCCTGCGTCCAGCAGGCACTCGAACACGGAATTCTGCACCCGCTGTCCATAGTCCACGCACTTTTTGGCAATTTGCCGCAGGCGCTTGCGTCCGGCGGCGTCCTCGGTGTTTACATCGTATGTGATCAGCACCAGCATAGCATCACTTCCATAAAAACGGCGGATAGCCGCCCAAGTCGCCGCGGAGGCAGCGGGCCAACAGCAGCGCCTGCACATAGGGGACCATGCCCCAGCTCAGCTTTTCCCCCAGATAGGGGTGGGTCAGTGTGTCCCGTTTCCGCTCCTGCCAGGTCTTCAGGAATTTCCGACGGCCTTCATCGGACAGCAGCACCGCGCCGCTGTCCTGCACCTGAAAATCTTCCGGGCGCAGCATTCGATTGTTCACAAGGGTCAGCACGAAGCGGTCTGCCATGCAGGGCCGCAGCTCCTCCATCAGATCCAGCGCCAATGACTGCCGTCCCGGCCGGTCGCGGTGGAGGAAGCCTACATAGCTGTCCAGCCCCACGCTTTCCAAGGCGCTGGCACAGTCGTGCGCCAGCAGACTGTAGGCGAAGGACAGCATGGCGTTTACCCGATCCAGCGGCGGGCGGCGGCTGCGCCCGTGGAAGAAGAAAGCCTCCTTTCGACTCAGGAGCATGTGATCGAGGACGCTGAAATACGCGGTGGCGGCAGCACCCTCTATTCCCCGCAGGGTGTCCAAGTCAGCGGCAGCCAGCACCTGCGGCAGCATGGCCCGGATGTTGGCGGCGGCGTCTTCCAGACCGCAGCCCGCCACGCGGGGCGCGTGATCCCGCAGGGTACGCTGGATGCTGGCGGCGCCGTTGCTCAGCTTGCCGAAGATCATGGTGCGGGCCGCTGCACAGCTGCGGGCGGGGTCGTCGGCAACACGGTACTGTTCACGCCGGAGCAGCACGTTGCCGCTGCTCTCACCGCAGGTGCGGGCGAGGAAACGCCCATGCGGGGAGCAGAAGGCCAGACCGATCCCGGCCTCCGCGCATTTTCCCATCAGCGCGGGAGAGGCGCCGGCATAGGAGAAACTGACGATGGCTTGCAGCGTGTGCAGCGGATAGCGGGCGACGACGGTCTTGTCCCGGTTTGCCAGCACGTTTCCCCCCTCCAGCGAGAGGTAGATGTCCTCAGAGGTGACAAATAGCGTGTTGAGAAGCTGCTTCATGGTGTTTCCTCCATGGCCGCCCGGAGATACGCGGAGACGGCTCTGCTTTTCATCAGCTTGGGCAGGCACAGCTCCTTCAAGGAGCAGGCATTGCAGGATTTGGTGGGTTTGACCCTGGGGGTATAGCCCCGGCGGTACAGCTCGTGCATTTCCGCTAACAGCTCCCGCACCCCTGCGCGCAGCTCCGGGGTGAAGGAAACCCTCTCGCGCCGGCGGATCTCCCCGTAATAGAGTGCGCCCTCGGGGATGTCGCAGCAGAGCATGGACTCCAGGCACATGGCCTGCGCGCATAGCTGCAGGGTGTCGCCGGTGTCCTCCCGTGGGCGGCCCCGCTTGTACTCCACAGGGTACGGCTGCCACAGTCCCTCTTTTCCGGAGAGGGGGATCCCGACAGCGCCCCGGTGATATTCCAGTACGTCGCACTGTCCGGATATACCCAATTCCGCAGAATAGACGCTGACGCCCCGCGTGATGAAACGGTCGCCCCGCCGCTCCTGAAAGTCCGTGTCGTGGGCGTTTTCGTGGAGGATCGCGCCGTCAATGGTGCGGTAGTTTTCCGCCCACTGGTGCTCGATGTGGATCAGCGCCCACTGCCGCCTGCAAAACCGGAAATGCTGTAAGCCGGAGAGCTGTAGGAAGTCCTCCTCATTATACGCCATCGATCACCTCCGGCTCCAGACCCGGCAGTGCCTCCAGCGAGATCACATAGTCGTCTGCAGCGGTGGGGATGGTACCCGCGTCCCGCAGCGCGACCTTGACGGAGCGGTGGACCCTCGCGGAGGAATACTGCCCATCCTTGCAGCTGTGCCGCCACCAGAACAGCTTCACCACCTCCATGGAGCCGTCGGGCCGTGCGGAGGAGGCATCGTTCACAAAGAGGGTGCGCAGACATTCCTTGACCGTGTCGGCGTCCTCCTCGGAGAAGCCGGTCTTTTCCGCCAGCTGGACATTGATAGAGCCCTTGATCTCGTACAGACCGAAGCGGACAAAGTGCTTCATGCCCATGGTGTCGGAGGCGCGGTTCTCCCCCTTTTCCTTCTTCTCGCCGTTCACACTCTTGGTGATCTGGAGGGACTCGATCTCCACGGGGGACAGGCTGGACGCCTGATGGATAGAGACGGGGCCGCGCACACCACAGGAGAATCCCTTGGCATCCTTGAAGGCAAAGACCTGCCCGAAGGTGCGCACATCCAGCCACGTTTCGCAGGCGTGCCGGGCATATTCCTCCCGATCCTTGATGCCCTTTATAGCGGCGGAGGCTCGCTCGCTGAGGCTGCCGCAGCCGTCGCTGCACCGATCCTCCGACTGAACAAAGATGGGCTTGCCCAGATCCTGCATCCGGTTGCGGATCTTGCGCTTGATGCACACGTCGGAGATCTCACCGAAGCCGTTCAGGTCGGTGCGGGGGCGATTGCCGTTCAGAGGGTCGCCGTTGCTGTTGGCGCGGGTCACGGAGACCAGTGCCACAAAATCGATCTTGTTTTGCAAGCTGCTCATTTATTCTTCCTCCTGACTGTTTTCGGTTTTACCGGATGTGTACAGCGCACTGCGCTGCAGATAGTACCCGAAGAGATAGGTGTCTTTCAGGGACTCCTCCTGTTCCGCCTGCGGGAAGGAGGAAATTTCCTGAATGATCTGCTCAATGATGCGGTCGTATTTTATTCTGGCGCCGGGATTGAGCTTGGGATAGTACGCCTTTTTCAACTGCTCCCAGATGATGCGGCTGGCGTAGAGCGGACGCTTTGCGAACACGGACTGCATCTGGATCGCGTTGGGCTCCCGCTGCTCATTGGAATTATAGGTGTCTCGCTCGATTTTTTCAAACACGGCCAGAAGCCGTCCGTACTGATAGCTGACGTCCTTCTTCTGCGGTTCCAGTGCCATGCTCCATTCCTCCTTGTACCAATCATATTTGTATTTCCGAAGCACCGCGCAGGCGGTGAACAATACCGTTTCCTGCAGGGCGGCGTCCATGATCTGCAGGTTGGACGCCTTGGCCGCAGCGGCGCGGGCGATGTCCGCCGGCATTTTGCCCCGGTCCACCCGGCAGGAGAGCAGCCGCTGTACCTGCTGGCGCATGACGCGCTCGTCCGTCTCCAGTTTTGTCTGTCTGTCGGAGACGCGCACCGTGCCGAAGGCGCAGTCCGCGATCTGTGAAAGCGAGGGCGACTGTATGCCGAAGGAAGAATGCTCCCAGCAGCAAAGTGCATCCCAGTTGTGCAGGCGCTCCAGAAGGTCAGAGACCGGAAGCTCGCTGTAATAGGTGAGGGAAAGACGTCCGGATGTGGCGGCGTCAAAGGCGGCCACCACGGCGCCGGCGTCCCGCGGGATCGTCTCCTGCCAGCCCCGGAGAGTCTCCGACAACGCCTTTCGATAGTCGGAGTATTTTATCTGCCTGGCGGCGCTCCGCCGCAGAAAGGCGGCCTGCGGCTTGGGGATCTCAATGCCCTGCGGATTCCAGCACAGGAAGGTGCGCCCGCCGATGAAGACGCCTTGGGTCGCCGCCAGCCAGTGCAGCGCACTGTGGATCTTCTGCGATGCCTCGTAGCTCATGGTCGCGGCCTGCGAATCGTCTGTGAAGCGGCCCCGATAGGTAAAGCCGCTGGTGTCGTTGGCGGAGATCAGCTTGGCGTTGGCGCATAGGTTGATGATCTTCTTGGGGTGCTGGCTGGCTGGCGGGGCGTTTTTACCGGTAACCATGCAAAACGCGGGCTTCCCGGATTTCGTGGATGCATAGTAGTCGATGAAGGCTTGGAAGAGGCTCTGATCCTGCCAGCAGGCGGGCGTCTCATTTTCCGCACCTGTTTCCACGCGCCAGCGGACCACCTGCTTTTCCTTGGTGGGTAGCCCCTTTTCATTCAGGGAGATCACACCCCGCTGCGCCAGGTCTTCAACGATCGTCCCCTTTTCCACATAGCGGGCGATGGCGGAGAGCTTGGGGTGGCCGTAGGGTGATACCTCCCAGCGGTGCAGCTGTGTCAGGTAGCTTTCGTATTTGGCGGGATACAGCGGGGAGAGAAACTGAATCTGGTCGCATAGAGGGTGTGCGCCGGGGGCTTTGCCGGTTCGCCCCGAGGAACTCTCCGTCACAGGGATGATGGTGGCAGCCTGCTCCGCCTCGACGGAGCGGGCGTCCAGCAGATGACCGTCCGCGTCCAGAGTGAGCTCCAGCTCTGCGTTTACGAGTTGGTGCGAAACAGGAACCAGCGGCTCCTTCGCCTTGCCGTAGATACCGGCGTATTGCGGCTCCATGGCACAGTAGGTGTCATAGGCCTGCTGCATCAGTCCCATTTACTCCACCTCCCCAAATTCCCGCAGACCGATAAAATTGCCCTCGTCGGCGGAGAAGACCTTCATAGGCATCTCCCGCAGAGGCTTCTGCCCAGGACAATCCTCCGGCGGGAGAAAGTGGATGACGCCGTTTTTCATGACCGGATACCAAAACCGGGCAGTCATCCGCCCGCGGGTCTCCTCCGAGTAGGCCTCGTCCGGGTAGGTGATGCCGTGGTACATCAGCCCGAAGCTCAGCTCCGGCAGATCGTCGTAGGCGCCTGCACCGCTCCCGAACACGCAGGGCTCTACGTAGCCCTGACATTCCCGGGCGCCCAGAAAGATGTCCCGCCGCCCACCTTTTTCGATCATCCGGCGGGCAATGCAGTGATGTTTGTTCTCATTTCGGTCGCCGCACAGCTCCGGGCGGTTGTCGTTCCAGTCGAAGCAGGCCCGCACCTGATAGCGGCAGTTCTTCAAATAAGTGTAATAGGCCAGATCGTTTCCGCCGCCGTATTTGATGGGGCGGATGCCCTTCACCTCGGTCTGGATGGGGTTCATGACCCGCACGTCCAGGATCCGCCAGATGAAGGTGGGCTTCCAGTATACGGAGGACAAAATGCCCTTCAGCGCCTCATAGGTGGGTATCTGATAGCTGCACTTTTCACCGCCCAGACGCATGAGCGGGTCGGAGAAGAGGGCGTAGTCTCCGTATACCTCGAATTCTACGATGTTGGGATGTTCTGTTTTCAATCGCTACACCTCCTGAAAATCACGGGTACCGGCCTCCAGGGAAAAACCGGTATGTTCGTTATAAAAGCCATCGGACAACAGCAGTATGCCGCCGTCGAACAGTGAGGTCACGGCGCCGAGGCTCTCAAGCCGCTCCAGCTGATAGCGGTAGACACTGACGCAGTAGCGCTTTGCCTCGTCAATGCAGCCGCGTATGACGGCCCAATCCTTCTGCCCGTAGACCTGAGCGGCGTTCCGCAGCGTGTTTTGCAGCTCGCGCCCTCTTCCGTAGGGTACGAGCAGGGCGCCCGTGTCCTCGTCGAATACCTGAAAAAGACCGCCTGCCAGACGGAACGCCTGACGCAGAAAATAGCGCTGCCCTTGCTTGCAGTTGGCGTCTGCATAGCGGGGATTATCAGCCAGCAGATGATAGAGGGAGCCGTGGGCCGGGGTTTGATCGTCCTGAAAGCCGGGCTCCATCTCTGCGTATAGCCGGCGATAGTAGAACCGGATGGCCTCCTCGGAGGACAGATCGTGCCGGAAAGCCTCCGGCGTTTGGGAAAAGGCGGTCAGCAGCGCTGTGGTGGCGTTCTGTCCGCGCACGATGTCGTCCAGACCACGCAGCCGCTCGTCGGTACACCGGATGAGGCGGACGGGGGCGGGCTTCTTTTGCTCGGCGTGCCGGTTGCACCGCCCTGCCGCCTGCACAACGCTGTCCATTCCGGCAGAGAGGCGGATCACCCGCTGGAAGGAGATGTCCACACCGGCCTCGATCACCTGCGTGGAGACGCAGACGACCTTTTGCCTGTTGTCGGCGGAGGGCTTGTCCAGCGCGGACTGCAAGGCTTGCAGAGTCTCCCTGCGGTGCTGCACGCACATGGCGGCGGACAGATGGAAGCACCGGCAATTCTCGGCTTGCAGCGACTCGAACAGGAACGCCGCCTCCTTTTTTGTGTTGCACACCACCAGCAGGCTGTCGCACGACGACAGTGCCTCCGCAACGATCTGCGGGAGCTCCTCCAGCTTGGCACATCCGGCATTTTGGATGTCGGTGCGCTTAAAGACGTCCCACAGTGCCTTTTGCTGCGGAATCAGATCGACGGGTTGGCGGTGCAGCGGGTGGTTGGCTGCCTCCAGACAGGGCTGGGTGGCGGAGCACAGAACAATAGTGGCACCGCAGACCTCGGACAGGAAGTTGACCGCCAAATTAAACAGCGTCAGCATTTTGCCGGGAACGGTCTGCACCTCGTCGATCACGATGACGCTGCGGCACAGCGCGTGAAATCTGCGGATGGCGCTGGTCCTTCCGCTGAAGCAGGTGTTCAGCAGCTGCACCAGCGTGGTGATAATGATCGGCGCCGACCATGAGGCGGTGAGCAGCTCCAGCTCCTGCAAGCGCTCCGGCGTCTCCTTCGGCTCGGCAAGGTTGGAGTGATGCTCCAGTATCAAGGTGTTGTCTCCTATGTAATCGCGGATGACCTGAGCGTTTTGATCCAGGATCGACAGCAGCGGCGCGGTGAAGATGATCCGGGAGCAGTTCCGTTTTGCCGCGTGGGTCAATGCGAAGCGGAGGCTGGCCAGCGTTTTTCCACCGCCGGTGGGGACGTTCAGGCGGTAGACCCCTCCGGGCCGGGCGGCACCGGCGGCACAGGTGTCGGAGATGGTGTGGCGCGCCAGATCAATGGGCGTTTTTCGCGGGAATGCCGCCAGCTTCTTCTCCATAAACGCCAGCCGTTCTGTCCAGATTGGCCGCATATCCTCTGGGAACACAGGCGGTTCTATCCCATCCATAAAAGCGGCGGTGTCCGTGCGATCCCCCTCGATCACGGCGGACAGGAGCATCCGGGCCAGAAGACCGATATAAAATGCGGTCTCCCGATCCGCCTCATTGTCGTCCGCTTGGGTGGACAGAGCCGCCAGCCGATCCAGCATCGGGGTCATCTCCCGGACGGCGTCGCGGAACAGATGCTCCAGCTCCTCCTCGTCGGCAACCTGTGTCAAAAATCCCCGCCTGGATTCATCGTAAAAGATCCCCTCCTTGGTCTGGCGATGAAAAAAACCGCTGTGCTGCTGGGGGTCGACGCAGTCAAACAGGCCGTGATGTGAGCCAACGGCAAAGGCCAGCAGCTCCGCAGTCACATCGGAATAGGAAAGATCCCCTTCCCCACAATGCCACCTGTCCAGCAGAAATCGGACGCCGGCGAAGGTGTGGTTGACGCTGCCACGGACGGCGTTCCCGCCGCTGACAGCCTCCGAAAGGTATTGCGCATACTCCTGTTTGTTTTTTCCGGCGTCGTGGAGCAGCCCGGCCAGATAGGCACTTTTTTCCAGACCCAGCGGCCGCAGTGCGGTTGCGGCCAGCGCCGCCGTGTTCCGGCAATGCTCCTGGACGGTTTGCCGCTCTCCGGTTTCGCGGATATGGGCAGGATACATGGCGATCACATCCTGTCATATATTTTTTAACGCGCATATGTTGATGCTTTAACCATAGCACACGCAAGCGGAACTGTAAATATGCATAGCAAAAAAAGGGTGCGCCAACTGAATTTGTGGATTTTGCCATACTGTGCGGGTCGGGTATTCCCGCGGATTGAAAGAGTAAAAAGGAGAAGCTGCGCAAGGCATGGCAGGGGAGCATCCCCTGCCGCGCCCTGCGCAGCTTTTCGCCCAACGCGGCTATGTAGCTGCTATACACCAGATACGCCGCCTCCATGGTGTATCATCTTTGCTTGTGGGCTCTTAGACTTTTATTATGACTCGCCATATTAAGAAAACGAGTTTTGCCATTTCCTAAATGTGCGCTCATTGCTTGCTTTTTGCAACACAGGAAGAGGTGTGACTATCGGTCACACCTCTTCTTCCTTTAGCCACTCGATAAACTCGACTCGCGGCAGTTTTCCGGTTTCGCTGGCCTCTTTCTTCGGTCTGCCCTCTACTTGTCTACGACTCCTTCAGCCACCGCTGGAAATCCTCCGCGGTGATGATACCCTCGTCGCATTTCTTTTTCTGCTCTCTGGCCTGCTCGCTCCACGCATAAAACTCACTGTCGCTGATGCGCCCGGCCTTGATTCACGCGAAGCGTCGCTTGTACTCCCTGCGGTAGACCTTGAACACCGGGTCGTCCGCCTGCTTCAGCGTCCACTGCTGGAATGCACCCATCGCACGGCAGCTGGACTGACCGTCGAGCGGTGTGCGGCCGCAGTACTTCGCGCTGACGCGGCCTGTCTGGGCGAAGTACCGTCCGCAGTTTTTGCAGCGACGCACGGTGATGCTGCGCTCCACGCAAGTCTGCAAAGAAAAGCTGATCATATCCGCCACTGTATTCGCATATAGCACCGGCGCACAAGCGTCACCATCCACCGGCTCGAAGCGCGTGGTCAGCAGGCGGAACGGAAACAACTCCGGGTCGCTGGGTTGGTCGGGCTGGTCAAAATGATAGTACCGCATGACTTGCCGGCTGGGTTCACGCCCAGCCTTGTCTATATCCAGTATCAACTCGAAGAAACGCTGGATCTGCTTCTGATACAGCGGCAGCTCCGTATGCTCCGGGCTGCGTCTATGGCAGCGTGGCGAATAACAGTCTTGCAAAAGGCATCGTGTGTATGCCGGATATGTTCTTGATACTTTTCGTGTTCGGTCATGGAAAATCCCCCTTTCTGAATAATGGCAGAGGGCGGCAGCATCTTGTGCTGTCGCCCTCTTGATTACCGAACAGCAAAGACGGGCGGGGCTGTCAACGGCGGCGCATTTGCGCCGTTCATCTTGACCGTTGACAGGCTCGGCTGGGTTTGC
>OIZQ01001179.1_pt1 | contig 10911 bp, 6 predicted proteins | sample 1588491 | NCBI WGS metagenome assembly OIZQ01 (sample SAMN03283262) | human gut metagenome | biome: human-associated habitat; material: feces | host: Homo sapiens | place: USA | collected 2013
CACGCCAAGCCAACCGGCTTCACCGTGTCGATGCTTTATTATGCAACACTGTATGGAGAAAATCAAGTGTTTTGTTGCACAAACTGTGTTTTTTTTATGTTTTTCTCGTGCATTTTGAATATTTTCGTCCAAGTTGTTGCATTTATCAAGTTTTTCTGCAAGTCCCTGTTCATTTTTGCGCACAAAAAATGCAGGACGCTCATTCGTCCTGCATCATGGTAACGAAGTGAATTACTCCGCTGCCGCCAAGCTGCCGAAGATCTCCAGCGGCATGTTTTCCAGCGCGTCGCCCACTTCCTTGCTGGCGACCTGGAACGTCACGGCGAGAACCGTCTCGTCATCAAGGAAGGTGTACAGCGCCAGCACGGTGTCGCCCGGCGTGTACATCAGGCAATAGTTTTCGTTGACATACAGCTCAGCGAGCATTTCTTCCGTCGCGCCCGCGTCCTGAATGCCTTGCAGCAGCGTTTCAAAGCTCATCGCGGACAGCTGCGCCGTAATGCTGACCGTCTGGTCGGCGTTGACGGCGAAGAGCAGGATGTTCTCGGCGTTTTCCGTGCCTGCGGGGACTTCCTGAACCGCCCAGTCCGCCGGAATCTGCATCGTCAGACCCGTTTCACCCAGCGCAACCGTCTGCGCCTCGAAGCTGACATTCATTTCAACTGCCGGCACTTCCGCTTCTTCCTCCGCGAACGCAAAGGCAGTGCAGCACATCATGAGCGCCATCAGGAGAGCAAGGAGTTTCTTCATATTTGTTTCCGTCCTTTCATTTCCAGCATGATTCGGCTGATTTTTTTTCCATATTAAACAGCCACATCTGGTAACGTTTATGATACCAGATGCAATCTGCTTTTGCAATACACTTTCGCGCAGGAAAACGGTTGATTCGCGCGGATTTGGGATTTCAGAATGAAGCAGCTTCCATTTTCATTCGGAAAATGCGAGTGAAGTAACTTTTATTTACTTTTCAATTTTCACCAAAACAAACAGTTGATTCTTTCCGTAAAAGCGGACTTTGCTTCCCTCCCCCCTTCACAAAAAGCGGGACACCACGAGAGCTTTCGCCCCCGCAGCACCCCGCCATCCGCGGATGCGCAATTCCGCATTGTCCCTTACTTCTTCGTCCAGTCTTGCTTTTCGCCGATGCCGTAGTTTGCCGGCAGCACGTCGTCATCAACCAGCACGAAGCCCAAATCCGCCGTGTAGGTCGTACTGGCGGAGGTCACCTGCACCGGGTTCGATTCACCGTTCTCGCCCAGAATCGACGCAATCAGCGGAATATCCGTGCGCATACGCGTCGGCACAACTTCCGCCGGGTAGATGGGCTTGAGCGTGTACACGCCCGGATACAGGTTCTCGAAAGTGTAGTAGCCGTACGCGTCGGTCGTCGTTTCCGCGACGAGCTGGTCGTTTCGCCACAGCTCGATGCGCATGTCGCCCAGACCGAGTTCGCCCGCGTCCTGCAGGCCGTTGCCGTTCAGGTCAAGCCAGCAGAAGTCGCCCAGCGTGCCCGGCTGCACCGCGCCAATATTCTGTTCCAGCTGATGCTGGCTCATGCGCAGGGCAATCAGGTCGCTCTCTCCCTCGCGGGCGGTGTAGGTCGTCATCACGCTGATGTTCTGCCCGTCCTTGAGGCGCGTGTCGTCCTTTTCTACGACGACGTAGCCGTTCGGGAGCGTCACACGCAGACGGTAGTTGCCCGGCATCAAGCCGTCAAAGCGGTAGATACCGTCCTCGCCCGTCGTCGCGTTTTGCAGTTCGCTGCCCTTTTCGTCCAGCAAGATAACCTCCGCGCCGGACAGGGGCGCAATCTCGCCCGCGTTGTCGCACCAGACCATGCCGCCGATGCTTGTGTCAATCTTCAAGCCCAGCATCGGAGCAGTATAGTTGTTGTTTTCGCTAATTTCAATTTCGGTCATGACGAGCTGACTGCCCTCGGTGGTGAAGGTGCTGTCGCCCAGACGCGCCGCCTGCGTACCTTCCTTGAGGTCGTAGGCAAGACTGTAGACGCCGGGGGCAATGCCGTCGATGGCGAACCGCCCATCCGCATCGGTCTGCACCTGCGCAAACACCGCGCCGGTTTCATCCAGCAGGGTCAGCGTCTCGTTTTCCGGGGTGATTTCGCCCGCGTCCATGCGGCCGTTGTCATTCTCATCCACCCAAACCTGACCGGACATCTTCGACGGAATCACGCCGCCAAGCGCCTGATTCAGCCATTCCTCTCCCAGCCCGATTTCGATGTTCACCTGCTGCTCGTTCAACCCGTGCATCAGCGGCAGGGTCACATTGCCGTCCAGCTTGGAGAGCACCATGTCCTCCGGGAAGCGCAGGGTCAGCGTGTAGGCGTCCGGCCGCAGCCCGGTGAAGCTGTACGCGCCCGTCGCATCGGTGAGGACGGTCTGCTCCGTCAAATCCTCGCGGGAGGGGGTCAGAATCAGCGTCACGCCGGCAAGCGCCGCTTCGTCTGCATCCTGCGCGCCGCTGCCGTTGTGATCGGCAAACACCATGCCTTCAATGTCGCCCAAAGCCAGTGCGCCGCACAGGGGCGCGGTGACTTCTTCGCCCACGCCGATGGTAAAGGAATCCGTCGTGCCGTCGGAATCCGGCGCGATGGTGTTGCCGCCGTCCGTCAGGGGAGCAAACACGCCGTCGCCCGGCAGCTCGTAGCGCAGGCGGTACGTTCCGGGCAGCACCGCGTCAAACAGGAAGCTGCCATCCGCGCCGATGGTGCGGGTCGCCACGTCACCGGTTTCGTCCATCAGGTGAACCACCGCGCCGAGCAAGCCGCCTTCATCCGCGTCGCGCAGGCCATTGTCGTTCTTGTCGGCAAACACCACGCCGGACACATGGCCGGGGGTAATCATGCCGATATCAAGCCCCGTCAAATCCGCGCCCATTGTCAGCGCCACCGGTTCGCTTTCGCCCGCGCCGCCGGAGAGGTTGTGGAGGATATTGCCGTCGCCCGTGCGTGTGAACGCCAAGCCGTGGTTCGCGGTCGCGCTCACGGTGTACTGCCCCGGCGCAAGGTCATCGAAGGTATACACGCCGCTGCGGTTCGTTTTCGCCGTGCGGGTATTGCCGTTTTCATCCGTCAGGGTGACGGTGAAGTTGTTGACCATCTTTTCCGCGTCCATCCGGCTGCCGGAGAAGTCGTCATCCAGATACACCGTGCCGGAGATGCTGCCGTAAGTAATCGCGCCGATGGCCATCGTCATCTCGCTGTCGTTCTCCAGCACCACGTCGGAAATCGTGTGCTCGCGGCGGTCAGTGCCGGGAGCGAACAGGTTGCCGTACTCGCCCTCGCCCGCGATGGTGTACACATAGCCTTGCGGAATCGTCGCTTTGACGCGGAACGTGCTGCCGCGGATGTTGGCGAAGGTGAAGCGCCCGTTCTCGTCGGAGACGGTGTTCAGCAGTTCCTTGCCGATGGCCTGACGGTACAGGACGACCTTCACGCCTTCCAGCGTCTTTTCGCCCTCGTCGTACACGCCGTTGTTGTTTTCATCCAGGAAGCAGATGCCGTTGATGTTAGAGCCCTTCATCACGCCAAGGAGGACTTCCTCCAAGTCACCGCGTTCAAGAATCACCTGATCCGTTTCGGAGCGCTTGAATTCGCTGGTGATGATGGAGCGGCGATTACCGCCCGTCTGGCTGTAGCGCGCAAACACCAAGCCGTCCGGCAGGCTGTATTCGACATTGTATGTGCCGTAGCGCATTTGACCGATGTAGAATTTGCCGTCCTCGCCGCTCTCGGTTTCGTACACCAAGCCGTTTTTCACGCCGACGGCGCGGATTTTGATGCCCGCCTGACCGGGTTCACCGTCCTGATACACGCCGTCGTCGTTTTCATCCAGCCACACAAGGCCCTGCAGCGCCGCCATCGTCATCACGCCGACGCCCACGTCGGTCACAGAACCGGCTTCGAGGGTCAGCGGCACGCTGCTTTGCACTTGTTCGGTCGTTTCATCCATGATGGACATGTTTGCGCTGACATTTTTGCCGTGCGCACCATGGCCGAAGCCCGCGGGCAGCTCGCTGCGCAGGACGTACGTCCCCGCCGGCACAGCCAGCGACACTTCGCCGTTCTTGTCCGTTTCGCCGGATGCCACAACAACCTCCACGCCGTTGACTTCGGTGATGAGGCTCATCGTCGCGCCGGACACGCCTTCCTCGTATTTCCCGCGTGAACCGTTGTTATCGTTGTCGCGGAAAGCGTGGATGGTCAGCGCCGCCGGATTCGCCGCCTTCGCAGTCACAGTCGCGGGTTCGTCGCTGATGACGAGCGCGCCGTTGGCAAGGGTCACGCCCGCATCATAGCGGACGACGTACGTCCCGTATTCGAGGAACTCCGCCTGCCAAGCGCCGTTTTCATCCGTCACCGCTTCCGCCGCGACTTCTCCCGCCTGATTAACCAGCTGCACCTGCACGCCGCTCATCGGCTGACCGTCCAGCCCCAGCACCACGCCGGAAGCGTCGCCGGTGGCATGGTTCGCCAGCGCCGGCAGCACAACGGTTTCGCCCGCGCCGATTTCCACCAGAATGCTCGCCGTCACGCCCGTATCGGTCGTGCTGAGCGTCCAGCCCTCGGTGTCATACAAGCCGCGCGGCAGGGCTGCCGTAATCTGGTAGGTATCAGGATACAGGTCGTTCAGCGCAAACGCGCCGCTGACCGTCATCTGTTCGCTCATCCGCTGGCCGGAAATCGTCACTTCCGCCGGGGCAGACAGATCGTCGATGCTGCCGGTCATGCCGCCGCTGAGCGTCAGATCCAGTTCATACCGGCTGGTCTGCATCGCCTGAATGTTCACCAGCCACTGCGCCTGACCCTTCTGCAGGTTCGGCCAGCCGTTTACACCCGTCAGCAGCGTGCCTTCCGGCAGCGTCACCGTGACGGCGTATGTCCCGTGGAAGAGGTCGGCTTCCTGCACCGTCTCGCCATCGGTCAGGTAACCCGTGCGGGTCGTTTTGCCGTCCTCGCTGACAATCTGGTACGCCACTGCCGCGTTCACGCCGCGCATGAGCATCGTCAGCGTGCCGTCCACGGGTTCAGGGGTGGGGGTCGGCGTAGGCGTAGGCGTCGGGCTCGGGGTCGGGGTAGCCGTCGGGGTTGGTGTCGGCGCTTCCGTGGGTTTCTCCGTCGGTTCCTCCGTCGGATTCTCGGTCGGCGCTTCCGTCGGCGCTAAGGTCGGGGTAGCCGTCGGGGTCGGCGTAGGTGTTGCCGTTGGCGTAGGCGTTGCCGTCGGGGTCGGAGTAGGTGTCGGGGTGGGCGTCGGCGTAGGCGTGGGTTCAGGCGTGGCAGTCGGTGCCATCGTCGGCGGCACATAGTAATAGGAAGCGTTCACCTTCGTCACGGAATCCGCACCCGTGTAGCGCTCAATGTTGATAATCTTGTCACGCCAGCTTTCAATGGCCAGCGAAGCCTTCGTCATCCGCAGGGTATACAGCCCCGTATGAATCGCCGCCGGCAGGGCATAGTCGCCCCGGCTGTCGGTGTCGAAGGAGAGAATCGTCTCGCCGCGCTCGTTAATCAGGTCAAAAGAGGAGCTGCTCTCCGTATGCACGGTGAACAGACCCGTGTCCGTCAGCACCGCGATGACTGCTTTGTTCAGCCGTCCATCGACAATCGACACGGTGTAGCTCGCCGCCATAACGGCATCCTCCGGCATTGTTTCCGCCACCGGGACAAGCTGCACATTGCCCGTGCCGGGGACGGAAATCGGGTCGCTGCCGAAGTCGGTCAGGCGAATCGTGCCGACCGCCTCCCCGTTCTGCATGACGGTAAAATCGCCCGTGAATTTCCGGGATTCATACGTTCCCGCGCTTGTGGCATACATGCCCAGAAACTCCACTTGCAGCATTGTCAGCTCCGACGCCGCAGCCGCGGGAAGCAGCATCAGCAGCATTCCCAGCGTGAGCAGGAGTGACAGAAATCGCTTGCCAAGCATCCTCATCTTGCCTGTTCCTCCATCTGAATCATCCGCAAGCCGTGCGGAATAAAGTCACAGAATAATCCATGTACTATGGTAAAGCAATCCGCCCGACTTGTCAACCATTCCGCGCATATTTTTACAATTGGATTGCTTTTCTGGTCGAAAATCAGCATGTTTCGGCAATAGAAAAGAAGGCTGACTTTTTCAGCCAGCCTCCCATGCGGATACTATTTCCAAATAAGAATGCGCCGAGATGCACCGCAAATGATTCGTTCTGGCTAACGCGAACGCCAGCATGGGAAAGGCGCAAGCAGATGGCACAGGCGAATGCAGGAAATCGTATCAGTTGCTGCCGCCCATCAGCAGGGTCAGCATGCTCTCCGGCAGACTCATCAGCAGGGTCATGGGCAGGTTCTGCAGGTTGTTCATCACCTTGACGAACCACGTCTGGAACTCGCTGTCCGTCATCGCGCCCAAATCCTGCGCCTTGCTCACGTCCAGCGCGTCCTTCGCGTCGCAGGTGCGGGTTTCCGCCGTGATGGTCACAACGTCCAGACCCATGAAGCGCACCAGCACATCCACCTTGCGGACGCCCTGTTCGCCGTCCATCGTCGCAAAAGTCGTCACCACAACGCCGAAGCCCTGCTCGACACCGTCCACCGTTTCCTTGATTTCCACATCAACAACGCTGCTGTCCGTGCCGACGCCCTTGCCGCTGACGTTGATTTCAACGGGGTCTTCGCCAGCATAGGCGGTCAGGTTCGCCGTGAAGTTCTCCAAGTCGCCCGCGAAGGTCAGCGTCGCCGCGATATCTTCCGCGCTCTTGATGGTCACAAGCCACGTCGCCACGCCGTCCGCCGTGTTGCGGGTCATCGTGAAGGAGATCGGCAAGGGTTCTTCGCCGCCGTTGTTGATCTTCACCGAAGCCGTCATGCGAACCAGCTCGCCTGCCTCAGCCGTCCAGTATTCGTAAACGATGTCATCCGCATAGAGATCTGCTTCATCAAGTTCTTTCAGCAGGTCGTCCCAGCTCGTGTCAGCAGCGGAAAAAAACGCGTCCATGTAAGCGCCGATGCTCGGAACGCTGTGGATCATTTCCAGCAGGGCTTTCGTCATCTCGGCAATCTTTTCCGGCGGAACGGTGACTTTGACGTAGCTCTTCGCCGCGTCGCAGTCGCCGGGCTGCTCGGTCACTTCTGCCATTTCTGCACCGGACAGTATTTCGTTCATCATGGTCATGAACGCCGTGGTGTCCGCTTGCGTCAGTTCTTCCATGAGCTGCTCTTCCGTCATGCTGCTCAGATTCGCCGATGCTTCCATCAGGGCAGTGTATTCCGCATTGCCGCTCAGCTGTTCCTTCGATTCTTCAATCGCCTTGTCGATCTCCTCGTCGCTCTGACCGGACATCTTCATCGTCGCGCGGAGGGCTTTTTCCTTGATGGCTTCCACGTCCTTGCTGTTCACAGCAATCACGCCGCCCAGCAGCGCGCTGGACACATACATCAGCTGGTTTTCTTCCGCAGCAGTCGTCAGCGATGCCATACCCAGCACGCTCTTGCCGCTCAGGTTCAGGTCAAAGCCAGCTTCGTCGCCCTGCTGATAGCCGGTCAGGGACAGCGCCGCCAGCAGGTCGTTGATGGCGGCCATCGCGGTGTCATCCCCGCCCAGCGCCGTCACGAGGTCAGCGTTCAGGTCGTGGATGGTAATGGTGGTTTCCTGACGCGCGGCATTGTCCCACACGCTGTTTTCCGCCATCGAGGTCAGGGGCATCGCCAGCATCATGATGCTGAGCAGTACCGCAAGCAATTTCTTCATGGGGTTTTCCTCCTTGTTGTTTGGTTTCCCTTTTTCTTTATAGCGAACACTGCGGGGCAGTGATGCTTTCGGTTGATGTTAGTCGGCGTTATCCAAAATGATGGTGCTGCTCGGCAGCGTCGTCGTACCGTCCATGAGCTGCCGCACGCTGTTCGGCAGATTCATCAGGATGCGCGGCAGAATCTGCGAAATGCTCGTCGCCAAGGTCAGCATGTAGGCGTTGAAGCGCGCACTGCTGATTTCGCCCAAGTCCAGCACGTCGCCGTCGGACAGCAGGGGGCGCGGTTTGCACGAAAAGGTCGTCGTGTAGATGGTCAAGCCGACTTCACCGCCAGACAAGAGCCGAATTCTCGACTCCCGATATACACTGCTGCTCGAACCAGACGTAAACACGCCGAATTGTATGCCGCTGTCCGTCCCGTTCGCTTCGGAGGTCGTGCGCACTTCTACATCGACCCTCCCGCCCCTGCGGTTCGGCTCAACCGTCAGCGAAATCGTCGTCTGCGTCTGGTCATCCGGCATAAGCACCAGTTCGGCATTCTTTTCACCGATGGTGAGGCGTCCCGTCGTGCTGTTCTCTTCCTTTTCCAGCGTCCAGTCGTACTGCAAGCCGTCCGCCAGCGTGTTCCGGTTCAGCGTGAACGTGACGGGCTTCAGGATTCCCTCGGTCGGCTCCACCTCGGACATTCTTTCCGCCCAGTCCGGGAGCGCGGAATAGTTCACAATCAGCTTGACAAGCTGCCCTTGCGCATCCGTGTACAGCGTCACCTGCGCGTCGCTGTACAGCATTGTCTGCTGACGCACCTGCGCCGCCCAGTCGATTTCCTGCGGCACATACTCTTCCGTCGTCGTCTGCGACATGAACTGCATCAGATTGTCATAATCCGCCGCCAAATCCGCGAAGTTCTGGACGACAGGCACTTGCATCGCCGTTTCCAGCAGAATCGCCAGCCGATTGACCAGCTGTTCGTTCGTCAGCGTGAACGTACACACCTGTATCACCGGGTCACAGCCTTCGAGCTGCTCCGTCACAGGGTCAATCGTCATGGACGGCTGATATTCCGCCAAGCGGCGCTGCATCTCCGTAAAGTCAATCGCCACAAGGCTATTCAGCACTTCTTCCGCCTGCACGTTTTCCGTGAAGAGGGGATTTTTGAGTACCTTCGCCGTCATTGCGCCCATCTGTCCCACCTGCGCAATCTGCTCCGCGTAGTACCCAGAGGATACCGTCTCGTTGATGACTTCCGCCGTAAGACCGCGCTGGCTGAGCTGCTGGCGGTACACCAGCTCCCCGAAATGCTGCATGTCCTCGTCGAGGTTCAGATACAGCGTCTCGCCCAGCAGGTCACTGCTGACATAGACATCCGCGCCGCTGAACTGCACGGCATAATCGACAATAGGCTGGTCGTTCAGCGTCACCTCATAGGCGGCTGACGTTGTCCCCTGCTGATAGACTATCACCCGCAGGGCATCCAGAAAGTCATTTACGGCTTTTTCCTCCGCTTCGTCGATGTCCGCCCCCAGCACCTTCGCATTGAAGTCTTTCAGGAAAATGACTGTCCTTGTCGCGCCGGGCGCACTTTCCTCCGCAAAACCACACATCGGCACCAGCATCGCCAGCGTCAGCAGAATCGCAAGCAGCTTCTTCATTCGTCAGCCTCCTTGACATTCGTTTGTGCGCTTTTCAGCATTCCATTACCATTATATCAAAAAAAACACCTGTTGCAAGCGAATATGCGCAAGTTTTACAATTCCGTGCCCCAAAGATGCAAATTTGCGTCTGAAAGCGCAGCTTCGCGGAAAAATGCTTGATGCCGTCATGCAAAATTTCTGTGAATGGCGCAAAAGGCCGTTTTCCCCTCTTGTGAAGCGCGAAAAAATATGCTACAATAGACAGAGTATTCTGGATTACTGAAAGGAGCTAATTCGCATGGAATTTCTGACCAAGCTTTTGGGCATCGCCAGCGCCGTCGCGGAAACCACCACCACCACCGGTGCGGCCGACCCTGCCGCCGTCACCACGGATTCTGCCGCTGGCGGCATTGTCGGTATTCTCTTCAGCCTTCTGCCGCTGCTGCTGGTTTTCGTCCTGATGTACTTCATGATGATTCGCCCGGAGAAGAAGCGCCGCAAGAAGGAGCAGGACATGCTCGCGTCCCTGAAGAAGGGGGACCGCGTGTGCACCATCGGCGGCATCTACGCCACCATCGAGAGCATCAAGGACGACACCATCACCCTGAGCGTCGGCAAGGGCGACCAGACGATGGTTGTTGCGCGCTGGGCGATTCGCTCGGTGGAAGATGTGAGCATCGAAAACGAGACCGAATCCCTGAACTAATCGCAAAATTCCCGGCTTCGTGCCGGGTTTTTTTTGTGCCCGATTTTCCCGCCGCGCATATGCTGGGAGTGAACAGCTCACACGATGGGAGGAATCGCCATGAATCAGCGTCCGAATTGCTGCCGTCCCATGCCGCCGCAAGTGCCTTGCCCGTCCAGACCACCTTGCCCGTCTTGTCCGCCGACGCAGAAGGGCGTTTTATTGCCGCGAATCCTCGCCAGCGGGCGGGAGTGGCAGCGCCGCGCGTGTGTGGCGCTGTACGTCGGCGGTTTGCCGGAGGATGCGAACGGGCGGCTGCAGCTCGTCGGCGTTACGGCGTGCGGTGACGCGGATTGGGAGATTGCGCCGTACCAAGAACCGCGCCCATGCGGCTGCCGCGGATGCCGACCGTCTCGACCCGCGCCGTGCCTTCTGCGGGTGAATATTCCGGTTGTTTGCCAAGTGCAGGCGGAGTGCGGGCAGGTTTTGCGCGGCGAAAGTGTGCTGACGACGGATGTTGCGCTGCCGATTCGCTGTGTGCAGGCGGAATGCTGGCGCAACCAGATGATGGTGCTGCCGTGTGTTCGGCTGATTGACGGCGGCGCGCCTGTGTGTGCGGATGGCTGCCGTCCCCCTGTGTTTGATTGCACGATTGAGCTGCTCGTCGAAGCCTACATGACGCGATGGGAAGCGTGCGGCACCCCTGCACCGACTTGTCCGGATTTGCCGCTATTCCCCCCGCCGCCGTTCGGGTGACAAGGGCGTTGGAAGACCCAAGGGGCTTTGCCCCTTGACCCAGCAGGGACGCTGTCCCTGCACCCTGCAAGGGAGAATGAAACGGGACGAAGT
>OIZQ01001180.1_pt1 | contig 10905 bp, 7 predicted proteins | sample 1588491 | NCBI WGS metagenome assembly OIZQ01 (sample SAMN03283262) | human gut metagenome | biome: human-associated habitat; material: feces | host: Homo sapiens | place: USA | collected 2013
GAAGCCATGACCGCCGTCTGCTCGGTGGGCATCGACATGGTCATCATCCCCGGCGACACCACCCCTGCCGTCATCAGCGCCCTCATCGCCGACGAAGCCGCCATCGGCATGGTCAACAGCAAGACCACCGCCGTCCGCGTCATCCCGGCCATCGGCCGCAAGGCAGGCGAGATCCTGGACTTCGGCGGTCTGCTGGGCTATGGCCCCATCATGCCGGTCAACCAGCGCGACCCGTCGGTCTTCATCAATCGGGGCGGCCGCCTGCCCGCCCCGATGCAGTCGCTGAAAAACTAAGAATAAAATCACTTCCACAGACCCAGACTCTGGATAGTATTTCCAGAGAAAGGGTCTGTTTTTTATGTACAGCCGCATTTTATCCCGCCGCCAGATGACTGTCTGGTGCATCACACTCAGCGGTGCGCTCGCGCTCTGCATCGGTCTGCAGGGCCTGCTGGGCTGGGGCCGCACCCAGCTCGACACCGGAGCCGCGCTTGCCGCCGACACTCTGCGGCTCCACATCCGCGCTGCCAGCGACACCACCGCCGACCAGACCGACAAGCTGGCTGTGCGGGACGCCGTGCTCGCGTATCTGGACACGGCCTGCCCGGCGGCAGACCAGCCCGCCGCCCTCCGCTGGGCTGCGGCCCATCTGTCTGAGCTGCAGCGGGTCGCCCGCACCGTGCTGGCCGGGCGGGGCAGTTTTGCACCGGTGCGGGTGTATCTAGTGGAAATGTACTTCGGCACCACCCGCTACTCTGCCTCGGCCCTGCCCGCCGGGCGGTATCAGGCCATGCGCATCGACATCGGCGCAGCCCCCTATGGCCGGAACTGGTGGTGTGTGCTCTACCCCGGCCTCTGCCGCACCGCCTGCGGCGGCTATGCCGCCCCCGCCGAGAACGACCTCGTCTGCGGGCGGTATCTCCTGCGGTTCAAATGCGTGGAGTGGTGGCAGAAGCACACCGCCCGCCGGGAAGATGTCATCCTGCTGGGATGACCTCTCCGTCCCCGCATCCGCGATGTCGCCTCTCCCGGCAGGAGAGGCCCTGGCCGTCGGGCATTGCCTGCTGGAGCTGACAAAGGTCCCAACGAACACTTCCGCCTTCCGCCGCATAAGCTCCTGGTGGAAGGAGTGTGAGTTTGACCATGGCAATTCCTGCCTATTATTCCCTCATCCAGCGCGGTTCTACCGGCCCCGATGTAGCACTGGTGCAGACCTGGCTCAACGGCCTGCGCGACACCTGCACCTGGTACCACGAGCTGACCACAGACGGGCGGTTCGGCATCAAGAGCGTGAACGCGGTGAAGGAGTTCCAGCTCAAAAACGACATGAATGTGGACGGCAAGGTGGGCGCGAACACCTGGAACGTGCTCTACACCAAGTACACCGCCAAACACGGCCTGAACGTCCCCTACCCCGGCATCGTGCTGCGGCAGGGCAGTTCCGGCGGCACGGTCCGGCTGGTGCAGCAGAAGCTGAACGCGCTGGGTGAAAAGCTCTCCACAGACGGCAAATACGGTGCTTCCACCGCAGCCGCCGTGGAGCGCTACCAGCGCCGCAACGGCCTCACTGCCGACGGCGCAGTCGGCAAAGCCACCTGGGAGAAGATGTTCTAACGACGGCCCACCCTCTCCGTCTGCTTCGCAGACAGCTCCCCCGAAGGGGGAGCCACTGGCGAGACGGTTTTGGGCGTACTGGATGAGCAAAGTTTCTTGAAACCATAAAATGGAGTGCTCCGTTGTTTCGTTCGACTGCATCTACCCAAACGCTCTTTGTCAGAGCGCAGTACAGATGTTGTTGGCCCTGACAGCGGAGCGCTTCCGTTTACGACACAAAATACGTTCAGCGTCCAGCAGGGGCTGCCCGGCATGCCAATGGCTCGCCCTTCGGGAGAGCTGGCAAACCCGCAGGGTTTGACTGAGAGGGTAAGGCCGTTTATAATAAGAGCATCCCCAACTGAAAGGCGGTGCTCCCATGCGTTTTCTTCACCTCTCCGACCTGCACCTCGGCAAGCGGGTCTGCGAGTTCTCCATGCTGGACGACCAGCGGTATATTCTGGAGGAGATCTTGTCGCTCCTCGACACCCACCCCGTGGATGCTGTTCTGTTGGCGGGCGACCTCTACGACAAACCCGTGCCCCCTGCCGAAGCCGTCCGTCTGCTGGACTGGTTCCTCACCGAACTGGCCGACCGGAAGCTGCCGGTCTTCGCCATCAGCGGCAACCACGACTCCGCCGAGCGGGTCGCGTTCGGTGCCCATCTGCTGGCGGGGAGCCAGGTCTACGTCAGCCCGGTGTTCGAAGGGGCCCCGGCCCCCATCCCCCTCACCGACGCATACGGCCCGGTGGATATTTACTTACTGCCCTTCCTGAAACCCGCCACGGTGCGCCACATCTACCCGGACGAGCCTATCGAAAGCTACAGCGACGCCCTGGGCTGTGTGCTGCGCCGCTGCGCCCCCGACCCGGCCCGCCGCAGCGTGCTGGTGGCCCACCAGTTCGTGGCCGGTGCCGCCGCCTGCGAGAGCGAGGAGCCATCGGTGGGCGGGCTGGACTGTGTGGATGCCGCCCTCTTTGACGGCTTCGACTATGTGGCCCTCGGCCACCTGCACAGCCCCCAGAAGGTGGGCCGCGATACCCTGCGCTACTGCGGCACCCCGCTGAAGTATTCCTTCTCGGAGGCGCACCAGCACAAGAGCGCAACGTTTGTGGAGCTGGGACCGAAGGGAGAGGTCACGCTTTCCACCGCGCCGCTGACCCCGAAGCACGACCTGCGGGAGCTGCGCGGCAGCTACATGGAGCTGACCGACCGCCGCAGCTATGCGGGCACGGCTACCGACGACTATCTGCACATCACCCTGACCGACGAGCAGGATGTGCCCGATGCGCTGGCCCGGCTGCGGGTCATCTATCCGAACCTGATGCGGCTGGACTACGACAACCTCCGCACCCGCACCCAGGCCGACCTCGACGCCCCGGCCCAGACCGAGCAGAAAACACCGCTGGAACACTTCGCGGCCTTTTATGCGCTGCAAAACAATCAGCCCCTGAGCGCCGAGCAGGCTGCGTTCTGCCAGCAGCTCATTGAAACGCTCTGGAAGGAGGAGAACGCATGAGACCTCTGAAGCTGACCCTCTCGGCCTTCGGGCCATACGCCAGCGCCGTCACGCTGGAGCTGGAGCGCCTGGGCAAAGGCGGCCTGTATCTCGTCACCGGTGACACCGGCGCGGGCAAGACCACCCTTTTCGATGCCATCACCTATGCCCTGTACGACCATTCCAGCGGCGGTGTGCGGGACGGTGCCATGCTGCGCAGCAAGTACGCCGACCCCGGCACCCCCACCTTTGTCGAGCTGGAGTTTGAGGTGCGCGGCCAGCGGTACACCGTCCGCCGCAACCCGGACTACCTCCGCCCCAAAGCGCGGGGCGAGGGCACGACCACCGAAAAGGCGGACGCCGTCCTCACCTACCCGGACGGACGCCCGCCCGTGACCCGGTCGAAGGATGTCACCGCCGCCGTCACCGCCCTCATCGGGCTGGACTACGACCAGTTCTGCCAGATCGCCATGATCGCGCAGGGGCAGTTCACCCGCCTGCTCAACGCCACGACCGAGGAGCGGAGCAAGATCTTCCGCAAACTGTTCCGCACCCAGCGCTACCAGAAATTGCAGGACGCACTGCAAGAGGAGAACGCCCGCCTCACGGCCCAGCGCACGGCCCAGAACGTCCAGCTGGACGCGGTGCTCTCCGGCATCCGCTATCCGGAGACCGACCCCGATGCCGAAGCGCTGGGCGAGCTTTCGGCGCAGCGCCCCGCCGAGGAAGTCACCGCCCTGCTGGACGGGCTCCTCACCCGGCAGGAAGCGGAACTCTCCGCTGCTGCCGCCGCCCACACCGCCGCGCAGACGCAGCTGGACGCTTTTCAGCAGACGCTGGGCCGGGCCGAGCAGGCCGAAGCCCTCCGCCGCCAGCGGGTCGAAAAGCAGGCCGAACTTGCCACCCTGCTCCCCCGCCGGGACGCAGCCCGCGCCGATGCGGCCCTCCATGCAGGCGATGCCGCCGCACTGGACGCTCTGACTGCCCAGCTGGAGCGGGCCAGAGCGGGCCTTGACGCCTGCGACGCACTGGACAAGCTCTGCCGCGCACAGACCGCCGCCCGCAGCGAAGCCGACCTGGAACAGGCCAAAGCCCGCAAGGCGCGGGCCCAGCTGACCGCACTGGATGCAGAACTCGCCGCGCTGGACGCCGAAGCAGCCGCCCTCGGCGACCCGGAGACCCGGAACGTGGCCCTGACCGCTCAGGCCGAGCAGCTCACCCGCCGGGAGACCGCCCTCACCGCGCTGGCCCAGAGCCTGACCGAAGACCAGCGCCGCACCCACGCAGCCCGACAGGCACAGGACGCCTACCGCACCGCAGCCGCCGCGCAGGACGCTGCCCACGCGGAGCGGGACGCCTGCGAGCGGGCGTTTCTGGACGCACAGGCCGGACTTCTGGCGCAGGGCCTTGCCGAAGGCACCCCCTGCCCCGTCTGCGGCAGTGTCCACCACCCGGCCAAGGCAGTGCTGCCTCACACCGCCCCCACCCAGGCGCAGGTGACCGCCGCCAAGCAGGCGGCCGAAGCGGCAGACCGCGAAGCGCAGGACCGCGCGGCCGTCGCCCGCGAAGCCCTCGCCGCCCAGCGGGAGGGCAAAGCCACCCTCCGCCGGGACGCCGAAAGCCTTCTGCCCGAACGCTTCACCTCGCCGGAGGGGCCGGTCGCTCTGACCGTGGCCCTGCTGAAAACGGCCCTTGCCGAGGAGACTGCCGCGCTCCAGACCGCACAGGCCGAGAACCGCGCAGCCCTGCAAAAGGCCGCCGCCGACTGTGCCCGCCGCATCCGGCTGGATACCACCCGCAAGACCAAAACGGCCCAGCGCACTGCGCTGGAAGCAGCAGCGGCCTCTGCCGAACAGACTGCCGCTGCCCGCGAAGCCACGGCTGCGGCGCTGGAACAGCAGATCACCGAAGCCCGGCAGAGCGCACCGGCCAGCCGCGCCGAGGCCCAGCAGACGGTCGCCGACCTGACGGCCCAGCGCACTGCCCTGCGCACCGGCATGGAGCAGGCCGAAGCCGCCCGCCGCGCTGCGGAAAACGCCGTTGCTGCCGCCGAAGCCGCCGTGCAGGCCCTGCAAGACCAGCAGGCCCCGGAGACCGGGGCCGCAGATCTCGACGCTTTGCGCACCCGGCTCGCCGCGCTGCAAACGGCCCGCCAGCAGGCCGCCGAGCAGGAAAAAGCCCTGACGGCCCAGCTCGTGCCCAACCGCCGCGCCGCCGCCGACTACCGCCGCCTGGCCGCGGCCCGGCAGGTGCTGGAGACCCGCTGGCAGTGGGTCAACGCGCTGGCCTCCACAGCGGGCGGCACCCTGAGCAGCAAGCAGAAGATCAAACTGGAAGCCTACATCCAGATGCACTATCTCGACCGCATCCTCGTCCACGCCAACACCCGCCTGATGCAGATGACCGCCGGGCAGTACGAGCTGGAGCGGGTCGGGGCCGAGAACCAGCGCAGCCAGTCCGGCCTAGACCTCGGCGTCATCGACCACTACAACGGCACCCGCCGCAGTGTGAAGACCCTTTCCGGCGGCGAGAGCTTCAAGGCCTCGCTGGCGCTGGCGCTGGGCCTTTCGGACGAAGTCCAGAGCACGGCCGGCGGCATCCGGCTGGATACCCTCTTCCTCGACGAGGGCTTCGGCTCCCTCGACGACGAGAGTCTGGAACAGGCCATCCGGGTCCTCTCCGGCTTGACCGAAGGCGACCGGCTCGTGGGCATCATCTCCCACGTCGCCGCCCTCAAAGACCGCATCGACCATCAGGTCCTCGTCAAAAAGGCCCGCAGCGGGGGGAGCACGGTGGAGCTGATCGTGTAAACATGTCCGTTTTTCAGCCCGCTGTTCCGGCCCTGCCGACAAAAAAATCTCCGCGCATCTGCGCGGAGATTTTTTGTCTTTTTTTGTCTTCTTATTGTTCTTCCTGTTCTTCGCTCGTGTAGAGCATCATCAGGTGGTTGGCCGAAACTTCCAGCTGCTCTTTGGCCTGCCGGAGGTTTGCTTCCTCGGTCTCGTTCATCTTTTCGGGTTTGTCCTTCCGCAGGCAGCGGCGGAGGTTGGCCACATCGGCCTTGATGCGGTTCTTTTCGTCCTTGTCCAGCTCCTTTTTGCACTTGGACAGGGCCTCATCCACCTTGTAGGCCAGCACTTCGGCCTGATTGTGAAGTTCCAGCCGCTCTTTCCGGCGGCTGTCCTCGGCCTCATACGCGGCGGCATCCGCCATGGCGCGCTGGATCTCGTGTTCCGACAGGTTCGTGCTGCCGGTGATGGTGATGTTCTGCTCCCGCCCGGTGCCGAGGTCTTTGGCGGAGACCTTCACGACGCCGTTGACGTCGATATCAAAGGTCACTTCGATCTGCGGTTTGGACGAGAAGCTGGCACGGATGCCGTTCAGCTTGAACTTGCCCAGGCTCTTGTTGTCTCGCGCAAAGTGGCGCTCTCCCTGCAGGACGTTGATCTCCACGCTGGTCTGCATCGGGCGCGCCGTCGTGAAGATCTGGCTCTTCCGGGTGGGGATCATGCTGTTGCGGGTGATGAGCGGGGTCGCCACGCCGCCCAGCGTCTCAATGGACAAGGTCAGCGGGGTGACATCCATCAGCACAAGGCCCTGCGCAGCGGCACCGGAAGCACCGGCCAGCTTGCCGCCGCCCTGCAGCAGAGCGCCCTGGACCGCTGCGCCCATCGCGACGCACTCGTCCGGGTTCAGGCTGTGGCTGGGCTCGCAGCCCAGCAGCTCTTTGACCTGACGCTCTACGGCCGGCATCCGGGTGCTGCCGCCCACCAGAAGCACCTTGCCCAGCTGGCTGGCGGCGATGCCCGCATCCCGCAGGGCATTCTGCACTGGCTGCACGGTGCGGGCCAGCAGGTCGCCGGTCATCATCTCGAACTGCGGGCGGGTGAGCGTCAGGTCCAGATGGTGGGGGCCGTCTTTGCCCACCGCAATGAAGGGCAGGTTCAGCTGTGCGCTCAGCGCGCTGGACAGCTCCTTCTTGGCCTTTTCAGCCTCCTCTTTCAGGCGGCCCATGGCGGCGGGGTCGCGGCTCAAGTCGATGCGGTCGGATTTCTTGAACTCCGCCACCGCATACTCCACGATCCGCTCGTCGAAATCATCGCCGCCCAGATGGGTGTCGCCGCCGGTGGCCAGCACCGTGAAGGTGCCGTCCTCGATCTCGATGATGGAGACATCGAACGTGCCGCCGCCCAGGTCATAGACCAGGATCTTCTGCGGTGCTTCGTTGTCCAGGCCGTAGGCCACCGCTGCGGCCGTAGGCTCGTTGATGATGCGCAGAACGTTCAGCCCCGCGATGCGGCCTGCGTCCTGCGTGGCCTTGCGCTGGCTGTCGTCAAAATAGGCAGGCACCGTGATGACGGCTTCGGTCACCGGCTCGCCGAGGTAGCTCTCAGCGTCGCGGCGGATCTTCGTCAGGATCATGGCGCTGATCTCCTGCGGGGTCAGGTCTTTGCCGTCGATGTGGACCCGGTGGTCGGAACCCATGTAGCGCTTGATGCTGGAGATGGTGCGGCCGGAGTTGGTCGCGATCTGGCGCTTGGCCGCGCCGCCCACCAGACGTTCACCGTCTCTGGTAAAGGCGACCACGCTGGGGGTGGTGCGTTCGCCCTCGGCATTGGCGATGACCACAGGCTTGCCGCCCTCGACCACTGCCACACAGGAGTTGGTCGTTCCAAGGTCGATTCCGATCACGTTGCTCATAGTGCTTGTCCTCTTTTCTTGCGGCACAGATGTTTTTCCAGAATCATCTTACCGATTTCCTATGACGATTTCATAGAACAAATGTAAAGAATTTGTGTTCCTGCCGATTTCATCGGTTTTCCGGCCCTTCGTTCATCAGTTCCGCCACGGTCTTCCGGGTCTCGTCCAGCCAGATCTCCGCGTCCGGTGCCCCCTCTTCCAGCTGGATGCAGAAGCCCTGCTCGGCCTCCGCCAGCTCCATCAGCGCCTTTTTGCGGGAGACATACCGCGTTTCGCACTGGGCGATGCGGAGCCGGATCTGCGGCGTATAGGAGACATCCGGCATCCCGCGGGCGGCACTCTGGGCGCGGCGGTAGTATTGCAGCGCGGCGGCGGCTTCCTGCCCGGAGGCCGCTGCGTCATCGCCAAGGGCGATCATGGCCTGCACTTCCCCGGCCTCGGCGGCTTTTTTCCACATCCGCCGGGCCTGTACCTTGCTGCGCCGGGCACCCCGGCCCTGATACAGGCAGTCGCCCAACAGCGCCAGCGCTTCGGCGCTGCCCGCCTCGGCGGCTTTTTCATAGTGCTGCACCGCCTCGGCCCAGCTGCCCTGCCGCGCGGCATCGTAGCCCGCATCCAGTTCTTCCAGACCGGGGCCTTCGCTGCCCCGCTCCGACTTGAGCAGCCCGTTCAGGATGGAGCCATCCAGCGTAGCGGAATTGGTCCACGGGTCGATGACCACACCGTCGATACCGTCGGTGTTCAGGGCATATTCCATGGCCTCCCGCATCCCGCGCTCGGCCATGGGCCGGGTGGCCGTGGCGCGCTCGGCTTCCGCCGTCTTCACCGAAGTGAACAGGGGCAGGTAGCTGCGCTCCTTCCGGGTGTGGAGCAGCCAGGGGTCCAGCCCTTCTGCCTTTTCCGCCGGGATGGGCATGGAAGCCCACGGAGCCGGGCCGCTCTGCGGGTCGGCTGCGGCATCCAGCGGCACCAGCACCCGCGTTTTCAGCTCCAGTGCATAGTTCAGGGCGTTCATCAGGTTCCAGAAATGCGTCTCGTTCTGCTCCCGGTAGAGCCGCTCCACGGCCTGTTCCACCACCGGGCAGCCCGTGCCCGCCGGGCTGTATTGGGGGGCGGCCTTTTTCTTCCGGCTGCCCACCGGGCGGAACCGCCGTGCGCTTTTCTCGTATGCCATTTGCATCACCCTTCTTTTTCCATCCGTCATAATAATTTATTATAGCAGGATTTTCCAAGTTTCACAATGGGGAAGACGCACCGCATTTTTCCGCAAAACAATAGCATTCCGACTCCGGTTGTATTATAATATGCGATGGGAAAATTTCCCCCGATTTACATTTCAGAAAAGGAGTCTTTCGCCTTGAACAAAATGCTTACCCACCTGAACGGCTACAAGCGCGAGGCCGTCCTCGCGCCGCTGTTCAAGATGCTGGAAGCCACGTTCGACCTGTTTGTCCCTCTGGTCATGGCAGACATCGTCAACGTCGGCATTGCGGCGCACGACCTGCATTATATCCTTGTGCGGTGCGGCATCCTGCTGCTGCTCGCCGTCATCGGCCTGACCTGCAGCCTGACGGCCCAGTATTTCTCCGCCAAGGCCGCTGTGGGCTACTCCACCTCGCTGCGCCATGCGCTGTTTGAGCACATCCAGAAGCTCGGCTTCACCGAGATGGATACGCTGGGCACCAGCACCCTCATCACCCGCATGACCAGCGACATCAATCAGGTGCAGAGCGGCCTGAACCTCTTCCTCCGCCTGTTCCTGCGCAGCCCGTTCGTGGTGGTCGGTGCCATGGTCATGGCCTTCACGGTCAATGCGCGGGCCGCATGGATCTTCGTGGTGGCCATCCCGCTGCTGTCCATCGTGGTCTTCGGCGTCATGGTCCTGACCAACCCGCTGTATAAGACCGCCCAGACCCGTCTGGACCGGGTGCTGGGCCTGACCCGCGAGAACCTGACCGGCGTTCGCGTCGTCCGCGCCTTTGACAAGGAGAAGAGCGAGATCGACCGCTTCGAGTCCGCCAACGACCTGCTGACCAAAATGCAGCTCCACGTTGGCCATCTCTCCTCCCTGATGAGCCCGCTGACCTACGTGATCATCAACCTGGCCATCGTGGCGCTGCTGTATGTGGGCAGCATCGAGATCAACATCGGCGGCATGGCAGCCGGTGATGTCATCGCGCTGGTCAACTACATGAACCAGATCCTGGTTGAGCTGGTCAAGCTGGCCAACCTCATCGTGCAGATCAGCAAGGCGCTGGCCTGCGCCAGCCGTGTGCAGGCCGTGCTGGACACGGAACCTGGGATGGCGTTCCCCGCTGCCCTTCCGGATGCCGTGGAGGCAGGCAAGGCCGACGACGCCGTCCGGTTCGACCATGTCAGCCTGACCTACGCCGGTGCCGGTGCCCCCAGTCTGTCGGACATCAGCTTCACAGCCAAACGCGGCCAGACCATCGGCGTCATCGGCGGCACGGGCAGCGGCAAATCCAGCCTCATCAACCTCATCCCCCGCTTCTACGATGCCACCGAGGGTTCGGTTGAGATCCTGGGCCGTCCGGCGCAGGCATACCCACGGGACGTTCTGCGCGGCAGTGTCAGCGTCGTCATGCAGAAAGCGCAGCTCTTCGGCGGCACCATCCGCTCGAACCTGCTCTGGGGCAACAAGAACGCCTCGGATGCCGACCTGTGGGCCGCACTGGAAACGGCACAGGCCGCAGAATTCGTCAAGACGAAGCCCCTTGGGCTGGACGAGCCGGTGGAGCAGGGCGGCCGGAACCTCTCCGGCGGCCAGAAGCAGCGCCTGACCATTGCCCGCGCGCTGGTGGGCAAGCCCGACATCCTCATTCTGGACGACAGCGCCAGTGCTCTGGACTATGCCACCGATGCCGCCCTGCGCAAGGCGCTGGCGGCTCTGCCCGGCAGCCTGACCGTCTTCATCGTCAGCCAGCGCGCCGCCAGCCTGCAGCACGCCGACCAGATCCTCGTTCTGGACGACGGCAAACTCGTCGGCCTCGGCAAACACGCCGACCTGCTGGCCTCCTGCCCGGTCTATGAGGAGATCTACGCCAGCCAGTTCAAGAAAGGGGATGCGCAGAAATGAGTGCAAAAGCAAAGAG
>OIZQ01001183.1_pt1 | contig 10885 bp, 6 predicted proteins | sample 1588491 | NCBI WGS metagenome assembly OIZQ01 (sample SAMN03283262) | human gut metagenome | biome: human-associated habitat; material: feces | host: Homo sapiens | place: USA | collected 2013
GGAGAGCCTGCGCGCGCCCGTCGCCCTGGGCGACGTTGTGGGCACGCTCACCATCACCTTTGAGGGCGAGACGCTGGGCGAGGTGCCGGTCGTTGCGGGGCAGGACGCGCCGCTCGACGAGCTGCTCTATTACTCCAGCCAGGTCACCGGCTTTTTCAGCTCGCCGGTCATCAAGGCCATCGCCGTCGTCTGCCTGCTGATCGTGGCGCTGTACGTTTTCTATGTGGTGTACTACAACCGCAGGCGCAGGAAGTACAGGAAAGTGAAAAACAAGCAGATGAACCGGAAAAAATGGAAGCCATTGATAAATTTTTATCTTTTGGCTTGAATCTGTTATATAACTGTCTGGAATATAGCTTGATACATTTAAGTCTATTTGTACATCTTTTTCCTCTTCTTCTTGAGGAATATCTTTCATTTCCTTTATAACTTGATCTAATAAATTGCAATATGTATCATAACCAACTTGTTCCATATGACCATGTTGTATTTCCCCAAGCATACTTCCTGCTCCTCTTATTTCTAAGTCTCTCATTGCTATTTTAAAACCAGAACCAAATTCTGTAAACTCTTTTATTGCTTTTAACCTTTTATCTGCTACCTCTGATAGCAATTTTTCTCTTTTATATGTTATATATGCATATGCCTGTCTGTCGCTTCTTCCAACTCTACCCCTTATTTGATATAATTGTGCCAATCCCAATCTATCTGCATTTTCAACTATTATGGTATTTGCATTTGGTATATCTATTCCTGATTCTAATATTGTTGTACATACAAGTACATTTATTTTCTTTTGTATAAAGTCAAGCATTATTTGCTCTAATTCTTTACCTGTCATTTTTCCATGTGCAAATCCTACTTTTGCTTCTGGCACAAGTTTAGATACTTCATTTGCCTTTTTCTTTTCCCCGAGCCCCATATAATATGAAGTCAGTGCGCTGCCTCCCGTACCGATCATGAATCCTATGGCGGATATCGCCATCAGCACAGGCATGACCAGATTGACCGCTGCAAATGGATTCTTGCCTATGATGTTGGAGACAAAGTAGCCGTCCACAATGCTGTAGATGGATGTCATGATCATCATGGCAATGCACGGCAGCACATATCTTATAAGCTTTTTATATGTAAATGAATCAGAAAGTCTTATTTCCATAATCCTTCAGTTCCTTTCTTAAGGTAATCGAGCTGACGCTGCATGAGTGAGAGCAGAAGTTCTCTTTCCTCATCCGTAAAACTCGAAAATGATGAAATATCAGCATTTGTCAGTGGCGTAATATATTTGTTGGCGAATGAGACTCCATTTTCCGTGAGTGATAAATATTTGATGTTCCCTGCACCTTTGTGTGTTGTCAGAGAAATGAGTCCCTTGCCTTCCAGTTTTTTGACAGCAGAGTTGCATGTCTGTCTGGGTATGAACCATGTGTCGCATAGCTCTGCCTGAGTAAGTTCAGCTTTATTCTCAATGGTCAATATATAAATTATCCAGAAAGCAGTTTCAGGCAGCCCGGAGTTTCTTGCCGCCTCCTGCCAGATATCGTCCTGAGCTTTCCAGAGGGTGTTAAATATGCGTAGCTGTTCTTGTAAATGACTGTCTTTATATGCGATCATAAAATATGAAAAAACTCCTTTAGTTATTATTTGGGTGCAAATTTAAACCCATAGCAATGAGAAAGTATTTTCTTAAAATATATGATATTTGATCGGGAAAGCACCACTATCCAATATAAATCCGAAATCGGATTTAGTCAAGCAAGTTTATATAAATTTTAATAAGAGGACAGGATAGTGGGTTAAGTAAAGATATGCATAAATATTTTTATTTAAAGGTATGTGAAGGTGTTGTTTTGGGTAGGTAGTGTGGCTATAATAATAGACATGGGCTATGAAATTATAGATATATGTTATGGTTGACAGAAATCTATGCGGTGTGAAGAAAGTAGTCATGGCTAGGGAAGGAGTGTACACATATGGGTTTTTTAACAGGTAAGACAGCGATAATAACAGGAGGCGGACGTGCAGTTCTCAGCGATGGAAGCTGTGGATCTATCGGATACGGAATAGCGACAGCATATGCCAAGGAAGGTGCTAATCTTGTACTTACAGGTCGTAATGTCCAGAAGCTTGAGGATGCAAAGGCAGAGCTTGAGAGCAAATATGGAATCAAGGTTCTTGCAGTCCAGGCTGATGTAAACGCAGGTGCGGACAATGAGAGCGTTGTCAAGAATGTTGTGGAGCAGGCGGTTAAGGAATTTGGAAGAATAGATGTGCTCATCAACAATGCGCAGGCATCTGCATCAGGCGTTACCATCGCAGATCACACAACAGCACAGTTTGACCTTGCCATATATTCAGGTCTTTACGCTGCATTTTACTATATGCAGGCATGCTATCCATATCTGAAGGAGACAAAGGGTTCAGTCATCAACTTTGCATCAGGTGCAGGCCTATTTGGAAATTACGGACAGTGCGCATATGCGGCAGCAAAGGAAGGCATCAGGGGCCTTACAAGAGTTGCAGCTACAGAGTGGGCAGCTGATGGAATAAATGTCAATATAGTATGTCCTCTCGCATGGACATCACAGCTTGAGAACTTTGAGAAGGCATATCCGGATGCGTTCAAGGCAAATGTTAAGATGCCGCCAATGGGACACTTCGGAGACGTAGAGAAGGAGATTGGACGTGCATGCGTGGCACTCGCATCACCGGATTTCAAGTACATGAGTGGTGAGACGATCACACTTGAGGGCGCAATGGGACAGAGACCATAGTGCAGTCAATATATCAAATATGGCTTATGCTATGATAATGGAATATGATGTAGATGCGAAACCTGGTTCGCGGCTTGCATAAAAAATGAGCGTAACACAATAATACCCAGATGGGAAATGTGTTATGCTCATTTTGTTTAGCCGACTCAGTCATCAACTATATCTCAAACCAGATGGTTGTCCGCTTGTCGTTAATAAGACACAAGGTTTCTTAAAAAAATATGAAATATCTGCCATCATCCTTGAATAACCTTACTTGGAGTACTTATAATAGAACTTTGTTAAAGAAATAATGAGATGTCATGGGCAGTCGATGCAAAATGCTGCTCGATGCATAACATTTGCCGACCATATACACAGGAAGAGGTGTTTTATTTGGATACAAACTCAGAAAGCAATTTGGATACACGAGGAGTCCCGATCATGGGTCTTACCTCGGAGGAAGTAAGGAAAAGGATCGACAATGGACAGACCAATCACACGGATATAAGTACGCAGAAGACTGTGGGGCAGATCGTCAAGTCCAACCTGCTTACGTACTTCAATCTTATATTCCTCATACTTACGGTGCTGCTATGTATCGTTGGTTCGTTTAGGAATCTGACTTTCCTGCCGGTCATCATAGGCAATACGGTTATAGGAATATTTCAGGAGCTGCGTGCAAAAAAGACTCTTGACAAGATGAGCATGTTAAATGCGCCACATTCGATAGTTGTGAGAGACGGAGAACAACAGCAGATACAATCAGAGGAACTGGTTAAGGACGATATCATCATTCTGTCGGCAGGCAATCAGATATGTGCTGACGCTACGGTGCTCAGCGGCAGTATATCGGTAAATGAAGCTCTGCTCACCGGTGAGTCAGACGAGATCAAGAAGAAATCAGGTGATGGACTCATGTCCGGAAGTTTTGTGGTGTCCGGACAGTGCTATGCCAAGCTTGACAAGGTGGGCAATGAGTCATACATATCACAGCTCACAGCCCAGGCGAAGGCCATGGGTGACGGCGAACAGTCAGAGATGATCAGGTACATCAACAAACTTGTAAAATGGGTTGGAATCATCATCATACCAGTGGGAATCATTTTGTTCTGCCAGGCGTATATCATGAATGGAGAGACATTCAAGAAGAGTGTGGTATCGATGGTTGCGGCGGTTCTCGGAATGATCCCTGAAGGACTTTATCTGCTCACAACTGTTGCGCTTGCGCTCAGCACAATAAGGCTTGCGAAGAAACAAGTGTTACTGCATGACATGAAGAGTATAGAGACACTCGCGAGAGTCGATCAAGATCAGATGAAAAATAAAGCAGATTGAATATGACCATTATACTGAATATAACGCCGAACACCGACATGAGCTGGATAACGAGGTTGAGTCCCTCTGTACAGCCTCCCGCCTCCATGAGTGCGGCAGTCATTATGTAAACTATAAATCCCACAACGATACAGCACGGGATCATGATACAGCACATGGCGATGATTCCCATGACCTTATATGCCTTTGCCTTGTCCCCGTGCTCCGGCATCTCCATATCATTATTCCTGCTTATCATACTGAGCAATATCCTAAAATTCTTCATGCGTCATCTCCACAAATATCTCTTCAAGAGATTTGTTCCTGTGCTGTGTCTCAAGCTCATCCAGAGTTCCCTGGTATATATCCTTTCCCTTTCTTATCATGATTATCTTGTCGCAGAGCTTCTCTGCAACCTCGAGAACATGTGTTGAAAAGAATACACAGTTTCCTGCGTCGGCATGTTCACGCATCATCTTCTTGAGCTCATATGCCGCATTCGGATCAAGTCCCGTCATAGGCTCGTCGAGTATCCATACAGGTGGATTGTGCACAAGCGCAGCTATGACCATCATCTTCTGGCGCATACCGTGGGAATAGCTGACCATCTGTCTGTTCAGGCTGTCCTCCATACCAAAGCGCTCAGCCATCTGCTCTATCCTCTGCTTTCTCTCGGTGGTCGATACTCCATATATATCAGCGATGAAATTGACATACTCAAGTCCCGTAAGTCTGAGAAATATATCAGGATTGTCGGCTATATAACCCATGGACTGCTTGGCCTCCATCGGCTTTTCTCTCATATCGAAACCATTTATCTTTACTCTGCCCTCCGTCGGCATAAGTATACCTGTCAGCATCTTGATGGTAGTTGTCTTACCCGCACCATTCTGTCCAACAAATCCTACTATCTCACCCTTGTGTATATGGAAACTGAGATCATCAACTGATACAATGTCTCCGCCATACACCTTCTTAAGATTCTCCGCTATTATCATGCGCATGTCCTTTCATCACTATATCGTTTTTGCATACCCGGTCTTATTATATCAATTCAGCGTACGGTTTACAAGTTTACCGTTGTATCAAGACAGAATGAATATATGACCTTCTCCTTAACCTTCATGCCGGTGAGCTGTTCAAGCACATCGGCGTATTTGTCGAGCTGGACATGGTATCTCTTAACCAGCTCCGACGCATCCTTCACGCTGTCTGTCTTGTAATCCAGAAGAACTATGCCGCCATCCTCCTCGAAGTAGGCATCTATGATTCCCTGTACAACTATCGTCTCGTCTCCGCAGTCCTTAAGTGAGCTCATTATTTCTCCGGGCTCCATCATCATGTAGAACTGTCTCTCACGGTACAGTCTGTCCGACTTGCCCGCAGCCGCCATGCGCTGTCCTATCTCACTGTGTATCATCTTATATATCTTCTTTGGTCTTATCCGCTCTCTGTACAGCTCATCAAATAACCCAAGCTCAAACACTCTGTCGACATCCTTCTCCGCATCCGCAACAGTTTTCCCTGAGAAGTCTGCAAGCTCCATGATCTTGTGATAAATGTTTCCTATCTCATTTCCATGGACTATCCTCTCCTCACTCATGAATGCTGGGATTGGGACCTCACTTCTGGCACTGTACTCCCTGCTGGTTAGGATATCCGGTGTAATGGCATCCTCACCGTGCGCCTGAAGTCTTTTTATCTCGGTTATGGACATCTTGCTCTTAAGCCCCGAATGTCTGTAGCCATACCTGAATTCCAGTCCGTTCTTCACATGGTCATACAGTTCTTTGTCGAGCTTCGCTTCAGAGGCTTCCACTGTCATATTTTCTGCTTCATCCTGATCAGTCTCAGTAGACATAAAGCTGTCGGCCTCCACCTCGATGCTCTTCACATGATCGCACTCTCCCACATACCTGAGCGCGGTATATATCCAGGAGGCATAGCCATTTGCTTTCATGATAGATGCATAATTCATCCTGTCTCCGACTATATACATATCACAGGCTGCCTTGAATTTATCTGCATCCTTCACGCACCCGGTCATGTACAACTTTTCCTTTGCCCTGGTTAACGCCACATACAGGACTCTCATCTCCTCGGCATAGGTCTCCGCAACGATATTCTTACTCATTATCCGCTTGAAAAATGTCATTCTTCTGGCTCTTGTTCTGAGGTCGACCTGGTCGCACGCCAGATAATGATCCTGGTGGACAAGCACATTTGATCTGGTGTCCATCAGATTAAACTCCTTGCCGAGCCCAGACACAAATACAACAGGGAACTCCAGTCCCTTGCTCTTGTGCATGGTCATGACTCGGACGACGTCCTCATTCTCACTGACCACATCAGCCTCTGCAAAATCCAGATCATTTGTCTTGAGCTCATCAACATATCGGATGAAGTTGAACACGCCCTTGCTGTTCTCCTCGAAATCATCCGCCTTCTTGATGAGCATGTCGATATTCGCCTGGCGTCTTCTTCCCATCGGTCTGGCACCGACAAACCAGTAAAATCCGGTGGTGTCCAGCACGTATCTTATTATGTCGCTTATGGACATATAATTTTTATTCTTCTTGAGATAGTCAAGCATGCGGAGGAATTCCCACAGTCTGTCCACAGCGTGTTTTTTCTCGCCCACATGGGTGTCCATATAATCTATAACCTTGTCATAAAGTCTGGCGTTCCAGTCCGTGCCATTCTTCTCGTATTTGCTGCGGTATTCACCCACTATAACCGCAAGCTCCTCCTCATCAAGGCCTACCAGTGGCGACCTTAAGACAGCAGCCAGGTCGTAATCCACGTAGCTGTTATCAACTATGGAGAGCATGCTGACCAGTGTCCGTATCTCAGCAGCATCAAAGTAGCCACTCTCACTCTCAATATACAGAGGTATGCCCTTCTCCTGAAATACCCTGTCAAATATGGTGGATGCTGTGGACACACTTCTAAGCAGTATGACGATATCCTTATATCTGACAGGTCTCCTGTCAGCACCACTTCCAACATACAGAGGTTCACTTCCGTCAACAATATCACGTATCTTACCGGCGATATAATTCGCCTCAACCTCAGGATTGCCATACTCCTCAGATACATCCGCTTCTCTCATATTGTTGTCTATGAGTATGAACTCTGATACAGGGCCATGATCCACGTCATCCGGCTCCGTCATCCCTTCTCCGTCACTTATGGCAAATCTGGAATTGAGCTTTGCGCCCTCATCGTACTCTATGTCTCCTATCTCTCGCCTCATGAGCTGGGCAAATATTGAGTTCACCGTCTTTAACACATTTATCTCACTTCGGAAGTTTCTGGTCAGCAGTATGCTGTTGCCATCTATGTCCGGGTCCGCTATGTCAGCATCACCCAGCCTGCGGTAGCTGTCATACTTCTCTATGAACAGATCCGGTCTCGCCATTCTGAATCTGTATATGCTCTGCTTAACATCGCCGACCATGAATGTGTTGTGGATATCCTCACCGTGTCCCGACACACTTGCCAGAATGTATTCCTGCAGAAAGTTACTATCCTGATACTCATCTATAAGTATCTCCCTGTACCGCCTTGAGACTTCCTTTCCAATCTCTGAAGGGACAGCCCTGTCATCCTCTATTCCATCGCAAAGTATCCTGAATGCGAACTCCTCTATGTCGTGGAACTCGAACATATTCTTGTCCATCTTGACCTTCATCAGCTCATCCATATAAAGCTCAGTGAGCTTCAAAAGTGATGATATCACTGGCTCAGTCATGGCTGCCTGCCTCAGAATGTCATCCACATCCAGGACGACCGAAACTATGTCGTCTATGATCGACTTATACACATCCCGCCTTGATTTGACAAATTCCTTCTTCTCCGGGTCAGCTCCACCGCCCGGGTTCACAAATCTGTCAAATGCATAGCATATACTCCGGCCCTGGGCATCCTTCTCCATCTTGAGTCCCTCCGGTCTCAATGACGATCTGTATATATCTCTGAGTTCAAACAGGTCAACATGCAGGTCGTCTTCCCCGCCACAGCTTCTGAGCATGTGTGTTATCAGCTCAACATCCTTATCCACACGGAGTCCGTACGCCTCAAGGCCATACGCCTCCGTTGCATATTTCTGGCACTCCCTGACCATATCATCCGCAGTTCTGAGCATCATGTACACCCTGTCCGCAAATGTTCTGACCATCGGAAGCCCCACGACTTCTCTTCTCTTCTCCTCCTCAGTGGATGATGTATCCACGACAAATTTCATGGCATCCGCCGCCTGCGCAAGCCATTTTTTCGGCTCCGGATAGCTGGATATAACCTTTATTATCCTCTCAACGATATCCGGCACGGCACTGTCACTCTCATTTCTCGCAAACGTCATTATCAGCCTGTCGAAACCGGGCACGACCGATTCATCCTCATAGCACATCTCCATGACCTGATCCATCACGTCGCGCTTTATGATCTTCATCTCCGTGTCGTCCGCTATGCCAAATGCACAGTCAAGCTCCACCCTCGCAAAGTATTCCTTCACTATCCTAAGGCAAAAGCTGTCTATGGTGCAGATGTCAGCATGGTTGATCAATGTCATCTGCTTTATAAGATGCTCGTCATATTCGCCCTTCGCCATCATCTCATCTATCTTTTTCTGCAGTGCCTGTCCTATCTTCTCCTTCATCTGGGCCGCTGCCGCATTTGTAAATGTAACGACAAGAAGCTCATCCACAGATACCGGCTCGCTTCCCTCTATTCTGTCACCACGCGAATTTCTTCCGGCCACCATCTCTATGATACGCTCCACGAGCACCGCCGTCTTACCTGACCCCGCCGCTGCAGATACAAGAAGATTGCCATGCCTTGTGTCGATGACATGCGCCTGCTGGTCTGTCCACTTTATTCCATTGTCAGTCTTCATATCTTTTCCCATGTCATCATTCCTCACTTATCTCTATATCGAACTCAGCAGCTCTCTTCACTATCTGTTCAGACAGTTCCCTCAGTTCCTCAAGATACACCCTCTCCTCCGCAAGCTTCCTGCCGGTGCTCTCGAGAGTATCCCTCATCTTCTGTGTTGCCTTATCGCCGCGGTCATCTACCTTCTTCTTTGCATCCTCATACTTTTTCCGGGCGCTGTCACATGACTTAACGGCCTTCTCCATATCGCCCCTGACCTTCTTGTATTCAGTCTTGATATTCTTTATATCCTCAGCTTTGCGGCTGTAATTTTCCGCCTCGCCCCTATAGATCCTGGAGTATGAATTGCCTGAATACTTGCTGTCAAATGCACATATGCCCTTAAAATCACAGTATTTGCACGCATTTGCCTTGCCCTCATTGACCGGATTTATCTCGATGCTTCCCTCGGCTATACTGCCGGCAAGCCTCTCTATGTTCCTGCGGTTCGCCTCCATGAGATCTGTTATAAGAGTCTCCTCAAGGCTCTGTCCGTTCTTGAGTGTCGCTGAGCTGTTGTCCATGACCTTCAGCGCCCTGTTATCTCCATTGTACAGGCCTGAATATCTGGACTCCTCAAGTATCTTCTTCTCGAAGGTGTCCACAAGCACTCCCCCGAACACCTCGTCATCGGCCGCAAATCCCATGCCGTCATCGGTGTATCTGATCTTATCTCCCATTGCCGTCACGTCACATGCCGGATTGTCAAAGGTATAATACAGAAGTCCGCCCACATGTATACCACCAGGTCTTCCAAGCTGTGCCATCCTGCGCTTTTCAAGCTCGCAGGCTATGGCGCCGTATGTCACGAGCTGCATCTGGAGTCCTCCGAGCACCTTGTCTATATCCAGCTTCTTATCAGATGACTTGTAATCTATGATCTTGAAATAAGCATCCCTGTCATCCGTAAATTCATCTATTCTGTCTATAACTCCCTTGAGGCTCATCGTGAGTCCATTTGGAAGATTGAATATATATCTGTCTATGTTGTCTGCATTTTCCGATGTGTTGAACCGCCGCTCAAAATTCTCCGGGTCCATCTCCCCACATCTGATAAATGTGCGGAGCGTCCTGGCTGTCCTCGACGCAACACCCGCCAGAAGCTTTTTCATGTATGCCGCTCTTGAAGAATCCTCAAAGTACAGCCCGGCTTCATCCTCCGCAGATTCATTTGCAAATTCCACCGCCTTCTGTTCCAGCTCCGCCTCGTCCAGATGTACCCAGTCGTTGTCCCTGAACATCCTGACAAATGAGAATATCTTCTCCATGGTGCTGTGAAGTATATTACCAACATTTGCAGCGCCTATCCTGTATGTCTCCCTCTCTCTGAGCGAAAGTCCGTATGTCAGGAAATACTTGAACTGGCACTCAGCATACCGCTCAAGCTTGGACACACTCTCCACCAGATTCTCTCCATATATAAGGCGTACAGTATCTGGAGACAGATTTTTTGACGAGTTAACATAATTCTGCCCGAAGTTAATCGATCTGAGCTGTCTGCCATATCCCATCTTCGAAAGCAGTTTTCTGACAGCGTCCAGCGTCTCCCCGGCTTCAGCGTCATCAGAATGTCTGATGAGGTATCTGAGCGCTCCCGCCGCAGTCTCCGGCATCTGACCGTCCACATCATACTCCTCCGTCCGTATATCCGGGAATATATTCTTTATCCTGTCTATCAGGTATGACGGCTTCATGGACTTGAGATCCTCTCCGATCTTTCGGCACAGCACATAGATCATATCCGACGCCTTGGTGAGCGTGGTGTATATATAGAACTGTTCTATATACGCATTTGTCTTATCTGATGGAGCCAGCTCTATACCGTAGTCCTCAAGGCTCTGGCGGTCTGCACCGGAGAGTATCCTGCCCTTCTTGGCCGG
>OIZQ01001193.1_pt1 | contig 10817 bp, 5 predicted proteins | sample 1588491 | NCBI WGS metagenome assembly OIZQ01 (sample SAMN03283262) | human gut metagenome | biome: human-associated habitat; material: feces | host: Homo sapiens | place: USA | collected 2013
GTAAACCAGTGCCACCGGAAGGTGGGAAGAACATACAGATACCTTCGGTTGTCTTTGGTGTTTTCATCCAAAACTTCATAAAGGCTACTGGCCGTTCCTCTATTACCGGTTATTCCTCCGGTTACGCCCAGGCTGATTTTGCGGTTGAATCTATAAATATAACTGATGTTCAGAGCACCGTAATAGCTGGTCTTCTCGCGTGTATAGATTCCAAAACTTGCTGTCGGAGCAATAAACTCTTCGGCTATACTATTAGCATCGGTAATGGGGAGGAAGCCGTAACTGACGGATATTTCATGGTGGCGGAATTTTTCCCGCGCAGAAACAAGAGAGGTTTGTGCTTTACCTGCGGTACATAGGTTGAATCCTATGACTAAAAAGAATAAAAGAGTTTTCATTGTAGTTTGGTGCTTGGATTAAGATATGTCTTTCTAATAAATAAAGACAGGTGCTTTTATGAAATTCCTTACTTTACATTTGGCAAATGTATGTTAAATCTTTGAAAATGAAATAGAAGTGTTTGTCTTTTGTGTGGGATAATGTGGGAAAACAAAAAAGGTTCGCCTGATTGACGAACCTTTTCGCTCTTCCTCTTGGACTTGAACCAAGGACCCTCTGATTAACAGTCAGATGCTCTAACCGACTGAGCTAAGGAAGAATGTTGTTTTTTCTCAAATGCGCTGCAAAAGTAATAGGATATTTTGAAATATGCAATATCTTTGCAAAAAAAATATCGAAGATGGATAAAATAATTGGGTTGGGCAATGCTTTGGTTGATGCACTGGCAATCATTGAGGATGATAATATTTTGACGGAGATGCAGCTCCCGAAAGGAAGTATGACTCTGATTGATGAAGATAAGTTCTTGAAAATTAGTGAATATTTCAGCCGGATAAAGACGCATCTGGCTAACGGAGGTTCTGCCGGAAATGCGATTCGGGCAATGGCATGCCTTGGTGCAGGTACGGGATTTATCGGAAAAGTAAACAATGATTTTTACGGTAACTTTTTTCGGGATAGTCTGCTGGAACATGGGACAGAGGCGGATTTATTGCTTTCCACTACCCTTCCGTCCGGTGTAGCCTCTACGTTCATTTCTCCTGATGGAGAGCGTACTTTCGGCACTTATTTGGGGGCGGCTTCTACATTGAAAGCGGAAGATCTTTCGCTGGATATGTTCAAAGGATATGCTTATTTGTTTATAGAGGGGTATCTGGTGCAAGACCATGATATGATTCTCCGTGCCATTGAGCTGGCTAAAGAGGCCGGTTTACAAGTATGTTTGGACATGGCGAGCTACAATATAGTAGAAGGAGACCTTGAATTTTTCTCTCTGTTGGTCAACAAATATGTGGATATTGTTTTTGCCAATGAAGAAGAGGCAAAGGCCTTTACAGGTAAGGAACCGGAGGAAGCATTGGACATCATTGCCAAAATGTGTAGCATAGCCATTGTAAAGGTGGGTGCCCGTGGTTCTCTGATTCGTAAAGGTACAGAGATGGTGCAGGTACAAGCGGCTCCGGTAGAGAAAGTGGTGGACACTACAGGAGCGGGCGACTATTTTGCAGCAGGTTTCTTGTATGGACTGACGTGTGGCTATTCGCTGGAGAAATGTGGCAAGATAGGCTCCCTTCTCTCCAAAGATGTGATACAAGTGGTGGGTACGGAGCTTCAGGCAGCACAATGGGAAAAAATCAAGGAAGAAATTTTATTAATTAATTAGCATATTATCACATAGACATATTATGAGAAGAATTTTAAAGATACGCTGGATGGTTGCCTTGCTGATTGTAGCGGGAGCCGTTTGTTTTTGGGGGTTTAAGAGTGGTGATAGCCGTAGTTTCCAAATAGCAAAGAATCTGGATATATTCAATTCCATTGTGAAAGAGTTGGATATGTTTTACGTGGATACGATTGATCCGAACAAGACTATCCGTGAAGGTATTGATGCCATGCTTTACTCGCTGGACCCCTACACGGAGTATTATCCGGAAGATGACCAAAGCGAACTGGAGCAGATGCTGAAGAATTCCTATGGCGGTATAGGTTCTGTGATTACTTGGAACCCGAAACTGAAACGTTCCATGATATCTGAGCCATACGAGAATATGCCTGCTGCCGATGTAGGCCTGAAAGCCGGAGATATTTTGATGGAAATTGACGGAAAAGACCTTGCCGGAAAGAACAACCAGGAAGTCAGCGAGATGCTTCGCGGACAAGTGGGTACCAGCTTCAAGCTGAAAGTGCAACGTCCCGGTACAGAGAAACCGTTGGATTTCGACATTGTGCGCCGTTCCATCCAATTGCCGTTCATACCTTATTATACGGTGCTGGATAATAATATAGGTTATATCAATCTCAGCACCTTCTCGGGGAATCCTTCCAAGGAGTTCAAGCAGGCTTTTCTGGACTTGAAGAAGCGGGGGATGACTTCGTTGGTGATTGACTTGCGGAACAATGGGGGTGGCTTGCTGGATGAGTCCATAGAGATAGCCAATTTCTTTCTGCCTCGCGGAAAAACACTTGTGACGACAAAGGGTAAGATTAAGCAAGCCAGCAATACCTACAAGACATTGCGTGAACCGTTGGATTTGGAAATTCCTTTGGCTGTTCTGGTCAATGGCGGAACGGCTTCCTCGTCAGAAATCCTTGCGGGTTCTTTGCAGGACCTTGACCGTGCGGTCATTATCGGTAACCGTACTTTCGGTAAGGGATTGGTGCAGACCACCCGTCCGTTGCCATACGGTGGTACCATGAAGCTGACGACTTCTAAATATTATATTCCCAGCGGCCGTTGTGTGCAGGCTATCGACTACAAGCACCGGAATGAGGACGGCAGTGTGGGACGTATTCCGGACAGCCTTACTACCGTGTTCCATACGGCTGCCGGACGTGAAGTGCGTGATGGCGGAGGCGTGACTCCGGACATTGCGGTGAAGCAGGAGAAGCTGCCCAACATTCTGTTCTATCTTGTCAATGACAATCTTATTTTCAATTATGCAACGGACTATTGCCTGAAACATCCTACCATCCCTTCAGCAGAGAAGTTTGAAATTACAGATGCCGATTATGCGGACTTCAAGGCGATGGTGAAGAAGGCGGACTTCAAATACGACCAACAGACAGAGAAGATGCTGAAGAACCTGAAGGAGATGGCCGAATTTGAGGGCTATCTGACTGATGCTTCGAAAGAGTTTGAAGCGCTGGAGAAAAAATTGTCGCATAATCTGGACCGTGACCTTGACCATTTCTCCAAGGACATCAAGAGCATGATTGCGGTAGAAATCATCAAGCGTTATTATTTCCAGCGTGGAAGCATTATCCAGCAGTTGAAAGATGATGATGACTTGAAAGAGGCTGTAAAGATACTGACTGCTCCGGCAAAATACAAGGAAATGTTGAGTGCTCCGACAGTGACGTCAATGTCTCTGCAATAAAGAAAGGAGGCAGCCCCGGTTTTTCTGAGTACCGCTACGAGAGCAAATGAGAATGTTTATGATGAAATAGTATAAGGGCATTCTTAAGAGGATTCTTTTATTTGCTCCTTAATTTATACCGGATAGTCTCTGTATAAGCCTTTTATACACGGCTATTCGGTTAAGTTGTTTGTAGGGTATTAACTTGTTTTATATTTTTGCAGGTGATAATGAAAATATTGACAAGGTTATGAAACGATTGAATTCTCTGAAAGTATGGCTGTCTGTGGTATTGTTGCTTTGCTTCTCTCTTTCCGGACAAGCCCAGTTTCTGCGCACTTCCTACTTTATGGAAGGAAGTAGCCAGCGTATGCAGCTCAATCCGGCCTTGATGCCGGGACGCGGTTATCTGAATATTCCCGCGATAGGTTCGTTGAATGCTACCGTCAACTCCAGTTCCCTGGGGTATAGGGATATTATGGACATTATTGAGAACAGTGATGATAGCGACTATTTCATGAGCAATGACTTTATGAACCGACTGGATGCTATCAATAACTTGAATGTGAATTTGAGTACCGACATTCTGTCTGCCGGGTGGTATAAAGGAAAGAACTTCTGGTCAGTCAATGTGGGGTTGCGTAATGATATCGGTGCTGCCATACCGAAAACCATGTTCCAGTTTATGAATAACATGAGTAACCTGGAGTTTGGTGACAATATTTCTGACTATTTGGGCATTAACGAAACCATTAATGGACAGAAGCTTGAGATAAATTCCTATGCAGAAGTCGGCGTTGGCTTTGCAAGGAATATAACAGACCGACTGGCTGTAGGCGGTAAGGTGAAGATGCTGCTGGGTATCGGTAACTTAAAGCTGAACATTAACCAGATTCATGTGGAAACTCCTTCTGTGGGCTCTTCAGGAGTGACGAGTAAAGCTTCCATTCAAGTGGATGCAACTTTGGAGAACTCGTCAAAGCTGTTAGAACTTCCCGAGAACGAGAATGGTGATTATATCGATGAAATCGATTTTGGCAGTTTCGGTTTTGCCGGATATGGTGGGGCTATTGATTTGGGAATATCTTACAAGTTACTGGATAAATTGACACTTTCTGCTTCAGTTCTTGATTTGGGCTTTATCAAATGGTCTAAATCGAATACCAGTATAGCGCGAGCCAATGCAGAGCAGACTTATGATCTTCTTGACCCGGCCTCGCAGCAGGAGTTCATAAATATTGTGAACAGCGGCGAGATTCTTAACTATGACATGTTGCAGCTCAAGACAGAGGAAGCTTCTGAGAAGAGCCGTACCCGTGGATTGACTTCTACAATGGTTCTTGGCGCTGAATATGCCTTGCTGAATGATTGGCTGGTAGTGGGTGCCTTGTATACCGGTCGTTTTGCCAAGCCGAAAACTTTGAATGAGCTGACTTTCTCTGCCTGCATCCGTCCGACGAATGCTTTCAATGTAGCTGCCAGCTATTCCGTACTTCAAGGAGCCGGTAAAACCTTCGGTCTGGCACTGAAACTGGGGCCTTTCTTTGCGGGAACAGACTATATGTTCTTTGGCAAGAATACGAAGAATGTCAATGCTTATTTGGGTGTTTCTATTCCTTTGGGAAAACAGAAAGCTGCTGAAATCTTATAAAGTGAGTTGTCAGTTGTCGTGGGTTATCTTTCTATAAAAGAGGATAATCTGCGATTTTGTTTTTACGAAAACGCAAAAAGCTTTATCTTTGCTGGTAAATACCTATAAACAGTACTCATGAGAATTGCAATAACGTTTCTCTTGTTTTTGGTTTTCAGTAGTTTGCTGCAAGCTTCACCCATACCTTTTTCTCCTATAGTGAGGAGCTATTCAGTGTCGGATTATAATGCTGGTATTCAGAATTGGGCCATTGCTCAGGACGAAAGAGGAGTGATGTATTTCGGTAATAACAGTGGGCTGTTGGAATTTGATGGAAGTGCTTGGCGGCTGTATGAATTACCGACAAAAGGAATTGTGCGTGCTATATATATCAGTGAAGATGGAAGAATTTATGTAGGCTCTTACGAAGAATTCGGTTATTTTGTCCGTACTCCTTATGACACTCTTCAATATCATTCATTGAAAAATAAGGTGAAAGATTTTGTGTTTCATAATGACGAAATCTGGGATATTGCTTGCGTTCAAGGAGAAATTGTATTTCAATCATTCGGTTCTCTCTTTTTTTATAATGGAAATTCGGTAGAAGGTATTCGAATGAAGAACCTTCCACTGAATTTGTTCCAGGTTGGAAATACTTTTTATTCTCAAAGAATAAACGGCGGACTTTATGTCTTTGCCGGTAGGGAAATGAAAGAACTTATTCCCAGAAAAGCATTTGGAGATAGTGATGTCCTGGCCGGGCTCCCTTATGATGATGCGGTTTTAATGTTTACCCGTAATCAGGGAGGTTTCCTGTATCGAGATGGGAGGGTAGAAAAATGGGAAACTGAATGTGATGATATATTCAGGAAGCATACCATTAATCGTGCGGTGATGACCAAAGACAGTTGCTACGTTGTTGGCACAATATCTGATGGCATATATGCGTTGGATAAAAAGGGAAAGCTGATTTGGAAGGTCAATACGGATAATAAACTACAGAACAATACTGTTTTGAGATTGTATTGTGATGATGACAACAATATATGGACAGCTTTGGATGAAGGTATTGCCTATATACACAACAATTCTTTAATCTATTATTATGAACCTCCATTTCGTAAAATAGGCATGGTATATGATGTCTTGGTAAGGGAAAATGAAGCTTATATTGCTTCTAATCAGGGACTTTATTGGCTTAAGGATGGAAAGACTGAATTAGTTCCGGGTTTGGAAGAACAAGCGTGGTTCGTCGATGAATGGGGAAAACAGATTTTCTGCGGGCACAACAAGGGGACTTTCTTTATATCAGGACTGAAATCAAAGCTGGTATCTGATGTAAAAGGAGGGATGTGTATGGAAAAGATTGAATTGAAGGAACAATCTTTTTTGTTGGAGGGAGCTTATGCGCTTCTGAATTTATATACGGAGACTGCTTCGGGAGAGTATTGCTTTACTCGGTCCTTACGTGGGTTCAGCCACATGATTCGTCATATAGAAGTGGACCATCAAGGGAATATTTGGGCGAAACATTTAAGGAATGGTTTGTATCGCTTTCGGATTGATTCGGATATGAAGCAGGTAAAGGATGTGCGGAAGTATGAGAGCTTGGGAGAAGTGAAAGGTGGGAGTTTTACTTTGTTCAAAATCAATGGTCGGGTAGTTTTTTCTAATGGGGAATATTTCTATACTTACGAAGATATGACTGATTCGATTGTTCCTTATGAAACAATGAATGAGCAATTGATGGAATTGAAAGGAATCAAGACTGTGAGTCATGCGAACGGAGATTACTATTGGTTTGTGGGCGACAGGACTGTGTTTTTGGTGAAGTGTGCGATAAATACTTTCAATATCGAACTTCGGATTCCATATTCTTTGTTTGACGGTCTGGCTGTGGAAGAACGAGGAAGCGTGGTTTATGACAAGAGAAATAATCATTCCTATCTTTGCTTGAATAATGCCATTGCCCGTATTGAAACAGATAGTTCCTCGTTATATAAATCTCAGACCAGGCGTTCTTTATGGATTTCAGAGATGCAGGTTACTGAGGAATTCAGTGATAAACGGAAGACATTGGTCGTGCAGTCGGGAGTCAAGGTCGAACATGAGTTTAATACAGTGAGTTTTACATTGTGCTATCCGGTTTATAACGATTATACTTATAAAGTAAGATACCGGTTGGAAGGGTATTCTGATCAGTGGATACCTGATGGACGCAATTTGCAGAAAAAGTATGCCCGTCTTCCTTATGGAAGTTATGTTTTTCGGGCGGAGATATATGATACTGGTAGAGTTTTGGCATCGGTGGAGTTTCCCTTTGAGATTTTGTCTCCGTGGTATTTGTCTTATTGGGCTGTGGGAAGCTACATTCTGATAGGGTTGTGCCTGCTGGCCTTGCTGCAATATATTGTTTATCGCTTTGTGAAGAAAAAGAAGGACCGTGTGATTGAGCAGCAGCGTGTAGTCCATCAGGCAGAGCTTGAACGGCAAGAGAAGAAGATTATTGAGTTGGAAAAGGAGCAGCTTGAGGCCGATTTGCGTTTTAAAAGTAAAGAATTGTCCAGCGTGGTAATGATGAATATCGCTCATCAGGAGTTTTTGACTTCATTGAAAGAGGAGATACAGAAGCAAAAGTTGTCCGGACAGCATAGTCGTAAGAATTTGGATAAACTTCTTGTTTTGGTCAACAATAATATAGTGTCTGATGAAGAGAACTGGATAATGTTTCAAGCTAATTTTGACCGTATACATGAAAATTTCTTCCGAAACCTGAAACTTCAATATACTGATTTGACTTCAGGAGATTTACGCTTTTGTGCATTGCTCCGCTTGAATATGCCGACAAAGGAGATAGCGAAGTTGCTCAACATTTCTACACGTGGGGTTGATGCTGCAAGATACCGGTTGCGCAAGAAATTCAATCTGCTTCCGGAAGAAAGTCTGACTGATTTCCTTATAAATTTTAAATAACTGTTTTACAGTGGAATATTAATGGGGGAAGTATTAATATTGTACTCCCTCTTTTGTTTTTTAGTGATGGGTGTACTTTTGTTGTAGTGCGGGATGTGGAGGTTGTCGTATGCTTTTCTTTTATTTGCAGCAAAATAATATTTCTATAAATTAAAAGCATGAAAGACATGAAGTATTTACTTTTCAAGTTACAATCATTTTTAGTCTTGTTGGTGTTTACTGCCGTTAGTGCGTATGCGCAGAAATCTCCGGTCGATATGAATCGTTTCATCGACGATTTAATGAAGAAGATGACCCTGGAAGAGAAAATAGGTCAGTTGAATCTGCCGGTTACCGGTGAGATTACGACCGGTCAGGCTAAAAGTAGTAATGTGGCCAAACGTATTCGTGCCGGTGAAGTGGGCGGGCTTTTCAATCTGAAAGGCGTGGAACGTATCCGCGATGTACAGAAGCAGGCGGTTGAAGAAAGTCGTTTGGGTATTCCTCTCTTATTTGGTATGGATGTTATTCATGGATATGAAACGGTGTTTCCCATCCCTTTGGGATTGTCGTGTACATGGGATATGAAGGCGATTGAAGAATCGGCACGTATTGCAGCCATTGAGTCCAGTGCCGACGGTATTTGCTGGACATTCAGTCCGATGGTGGATATTTGCCGTGATGCCCGTTGGGGGCGTGTGTCCGAGGGCAACGGTGAAGACCCGTTTCTGGGAGCAGCCATTGCGCAGGCCATGGTACGTGGTTATCAGGGAAAAGATATGAGCCGTAATGATGAGATTATGGCTTGTGTAAAGCATTTTGCCTTGTATGGTGCCGGTGAGGCAGGACGTGACTATAATACAGTAGATATGAGTCATCAGCGCATGTTCAATGAATACATGTTACCCTATCAAGCGGCGGTTGATGCCGGTGTGGGAAGTGCGATGGCCTCTTTCAATGAGGTCGATGGCATTCCCGCTACTGGAAACAAGTGGTTGATGACGGATGTATTGCGTAAGCAGTGGGGGTTTGGCGGTTTTGTAGTGACAGATTATACCGGAATTACAGAAATGACCGACCATGGCATGGGCGATACGCAGACTGTTGCCGCGTTGGCACTGAATGCAGGTGTGGATATGGTGAGCGATGCATTTGTAGGTACGCTCAAGAAGTCATTGACAGAAGGAAAAGTGACAGAAGAAGTAATTAATGCGGCTTGTCGCCGTATTCTGGAAGCTAAGTACAAGTTGGGCTTGTTCGATAATCCTTATAAATACTGTGATGTGAAGCGTGCCAAGAAGCAAATCTTTACCAAAGAGCATCGTGCCGTTGCGCGTAAGATTGCTTCGGAGAGTTTGGTGTTGCTGAAGAACGAGGGTAATGTGCTTCCGCTGGCCAAAAAAGGCACTATTGCTGTGGTAGGTCCGTTGGCAGACAGCCGCAGTAATATGCCGGGTACTTGGAGTGTGGCTGCTGTATTGAAGAATGCAACTTCTTTGGCTGAAGGTTTGAAGGCGGTAGCAGGCGATAAAGCCGAAATATTGACTGCGAAAGGCTGTAATTTGATGAGTGATGCCGAATATGAGAAACGTGCCACTATGTTCGGACGTTCTTTACACCGTGACAATCGTTCGGACAAGGAGTTGCTGGACGAGGCTCTTGCTGTGGCTGCCAAATCGGATGTTATTGTGGCTGCGCTCGGTGAGTCTTCGGAAATGAGTGGAGAGAGCAGTTGCCGCACGAATCTTGAAATGACCGACACCCAACGCATGCTGTTACAAGAATTATTGAAAACAGGAAAACCAGTGGTACTGGTGCTGTTTACCGGTCGTCCGCTGGTACTGAACTGGGAGCAGGCAAACGTGCCGGCCATTCTGAATGTATGGTTTGCAGGCAGTGAGGCAGGTTTTGCCATCGGTGATGTACTGTTTGGTGATGTGAATCCGAGTGGGAAGCTGACTACGACTTTCCCGAAGAACGTGGGACAGATTCCTTTGTTCTACAACCACAAGAACACGGGACGCCCTCTTGCCGACGGTGCATGGTTCCAGAAATTCCGCAGCAACTATATAGACATAGACAATGAACCGCTTTATCCTTTTGGTTTCGGCTTGAGCTATACCACATTCTCTTATAGCGACGTGGCTTTGGACAAGACTAGCATGACGGATAAGGGCGAACTGACTGCTACCGTGACTGTGACCAATACCGGCAAGAGAGACGGTGCGGAAGTGGTTCAACTTTATATTCGTGACCTTGTGGGAAGTGTAACCCGTCCGGTGAAAGAGTTGAAAGGCTTTGAGAAGATTTTTCTGAAAGCCGGCGAATCTAAAAAAGTATCTTTCAAGATTACTCCCGAATTGCTGAAGTTCTACAACTACAATCTTGATTTTGTATGCGAGTCCGGTGATTTTGAGGTGATGATTGGCAGAAATAGCCAGGACGTAAAGAAAGCAGCGTTCAAGTTACTCTAACTGATTCTCAAGACGGCAATATGCAGCATTCAAGCCACTGCGTTGAGATGGCATTGTTGCTGCATATTGTCTACATCTTCACTGCAAACGTTTTGCAGTTTTTACTTGATATATAATCTATCGTATAATGGCAATCGGTTATGGAAATCTTATGGTCGGCTTTGAGGCAGTGAAAGGTATGACGTTCTTGAATATGGGATAAAAAACTTCAGAATAGGATAAAAGCCCCCTTTGCTTTTCTATCTTCTTGCTCTATTATATGAATAGTACCTAAATATTTATTATACTTTTATATTCCTTATAATCTGTTGTTTATGTTATGCAGTAGTAGCAATGATGTACCCC
>OIZQ01001203.1_pt1 | contig 10779 bp, 5 predicted proteins | sample 1588491 | NCBI WGS metagenome assembly OIZQ01 (sample SAMN03283262) | human gut metagenome | biome: human-associated habitat; material: feces | host: Homo sapiens | place: USA | collected 2013
GTGGCCATATCTCGCTCATGGTCATCCGCGAGATTGTCGAAAACTTTATCCACGCGCACTTTGCCGAGCCTATCATCTCGATTCTGGACGGCGGAGACACCATCCGCTTTGCCGATCAAGGACCCGGCATCGACGACAAGGAGCGCGCTTTCGACTTTGGCGTTACCAGTGCAAACAGCAAGATGAAGCGCTATATCCGTGGAACCGGAGCAGGGTTTCCCATGGTGCAGGAGTATTTGGAAAACGCCGGCGGTGCCGTATCCATCGAGGACAACATGGGCAACGGCACCGTGGTTACGGTAAGCCTGAACCCTAAACGCGTGCAGGAAATCGAGCGTGCCGGCGGACGCGGTGCTGCCGTGCGGCCCGAGACGGAGCACCCCACATATCCCCTGCCGGGAGCTTTTGCGCAGCAGCCCATGGCAACGCAGCAGATGCAGCCCCCCGTGGGACAGATGCAGCAGCCCGGAATGCTTCCTACACAAGAGCCCCAGGCGACATCGATGTCGATGCCGCCAAACATGCCAGAGACCATGCCGCTGGCGGATCAGGATGCAGCAGCAATGCAGCAGGCGACGGGAGCACCGGGTGGCCAGCAAATGGGCTATCAGCCGTACCAACAGGGATATCCATATCAGCAGATGCCGCCACTGGGGTATGGCCAGCAGTTCCCGCAACAGTACCAGCAGGGATATCAGCAGCCGTACCAGCAGATGCCGCAGCAGCAGTACAACCCTTGGGCCCAGCAGATGCCTCCGCAGCCTTACCAACAGTGGCCTCAAAGTTTTCAACAGCAAATGCCGCCGATGCAGAGTTCTCAACAACCAGCAGCTCAAATGATGTATCCTAATGCAGCAAATCAGTATGCGCAGCCACAACCGGACGTGTTCGTAAGCGATCGCGGCAACGCCGCGCTGGGCTATTTGGCGCAAAATCAAGCGTGCGGTGCAACCGATCTGGCGAGGACGTTTGGAAACTCGGCCCCCACTTGGTCACGCACGCTCAATGACTTGGCGCAGGCTGGCTTGGTCATCAAGCATGGCCAGAAATACCATCTGACCGAACTCGGCGCCGCTCGCGTGCGAGCTCAGAGCTAAAGAACGGGAGAGACAGTGGACGAGGAAGCAAGCATCATCCTGGGGGATGCCATCGCCTTTTGCCAGCGCGACGGCCAAGATGCACGCCTCATCAACATGCTGGGGCAATCGCGCGCCATAAGCCTGACCGAAGATACGCTCACGATCGAGGCGCCCTCGCGCTTTGCCATCGCGCAGCTCAAAAAGCATCAGCCGACTATTGAGGCCTATCTGGAAGAAATCGCCTTTGCACCGATTGCGCTCGACATCGTGGCACCGCAAGGCGCCGCGACGGAATCCGCTGCCGCGACGGCGCCGACCACGGCTCCCGCTGCTTCCCCGGCGGTGCCGGCCTCCGCAGGCGACGCGCCGACAATCGAGCACCAGCGCAGCGATGTTTCCCGTGAAACCATGGCACCGTTGCCGACAGCGGCAGCGACGTCAACGAGCGCACCCGTCACGCACATGCCCATCGCTCACGACGCAGCGGCGGGCGCTGATTCGGGCATCGCAATCAAGAACACGCTCTCGGCCGATGATTTTCGTCGCATGATGAACCAGATGAAGGGTGGAGCGCCGACTAAATCCACGCAAGCTGCGACCCCCGCTTCACCCATGCCAGCACCGACCGTGCCGGCCGAGCAGAATACGGATGGAGCCCCACTCGCCGCGAACTCAAAATTTACCTTTGAGAACTTTGTCTACGGCCCCGAGAACAGCCATGCCTATCGCTCGGCACTCAAGTTTGCCGCCCTCGCGGACGAGCGCGGCACGTGCACATCACTGTTCATCTACGGCAAATCGGGCCTGGGCAAGACCCACCTGTTGCTCGCTATCAAAAACGAGCTCGCCGAGAAGTCGCCCGAGATCAAGGTCAAGTATGCCAACTCCCAGGCATATCTGGACGACCTGATGACCGAGTTCGACCGCCAAAAGAAGAGCAACGCCCCCATCATGCAGGCGTACCACGGCGTGGACGTGCTCATCATCGATGACATCCAAAACATCATCGGCAAGCGCGCGAGCGTGGACTACTTTTTCCAGCTCATGGACGAGTTCATCCGCAACAACAAGAAGGTCGTCATCGCGGCAGACCGCGCCCCCAAGGACCTGAGCATGGACGAGCGTCTGACCAGCCGCTTCAACGCCGGCATGCTCTGCCTGGTCGCAGAGCCCAGCTACGAGATGAAATACAAGATCTTGCAGCGCTATTACGAGAACACCATCGTCGCCGCTCCCGAGGCAGGCGACGACTCACTGCTGGCGGCCTACGGGGGCGACGGCGGGCACCTGACCGATGAGCACTTTAAGCACATGGCCGAGGTGTCGGGCACCAACATCCGCGAACTCGAGAGCTTCTGCGAGCGCTGCGCCGGCGAGGCGGGCGACCGCGAGCGCGAGGGCGGGGAGCTCACCTTTGACGATATCGACGCCATCGCCAGCCAGTACTTCGACACATCGGCCAAAAAGATCAACGTGCAAACGGTTCAGTCCGTCATCGAAGAGCAGTACGGCGTGACGCACGAGGAGCTCATCGGCCCGCGTCGCAACGCCAATATCGCCAAAGCACGCCACATTGCCATCTATCTGGCCATCGAAATGTGCGAGATGACGACCACGGCGGTGGGCGCCGAATTTGGCAACCGCAACCACTCGACCGTCAGCACGAGTTACAAAAAGGTCCAGAAGATGATCCAGGAAGACCGCACCGTCACCGAAGACCTCAAGTCGCTGCGCGATAAAATTACACTGCGCTCGTAGGGAAATAGAGACACCTGTTGAAAACTTGTCGAAACCACGGGCATAAGGTGTCTAAAACCCAACCCGCGGTGATGAAAAGTTTTGCGCAGGTTTTGAACGTGGAAAACCACCCCTGTTGCACACAGGTTGCTGTCGATTCTCTTTCTGGGTCTGACCTGCGTCTTTGGGAGTAATCAACAGTTTCGTCAGTGCTATTACTATTATTAAGATATTTATATCTATAGAAAGGTATTAAAAGATGAAGTTCACCGTCAGCCAGAGCTCGCTTACACAAGCCATCGGCGTCGTTATGAAGGGTGTCGCTTCGGCATCCACCCTTCCCATCCTGTCGGGCGTGCTCGTCAAGGCGCAAGACGGCATCTTGGAATTCCAGACCTCTAACTACACTATCTCGATCCGTCATCGCATTGCGGCGCATGTCGAAGAAGAGGGCGAGATGGTTATCCCCTGCAAGATGCTCTCCAATATCACCAAGACCCTCCCCGATGCCCCGGTCACCTTTGAGCTGTCCGAGCGCCAGGTGCTGATTGGTTGCGAGAAGAGCTCTTTCCGCCTGAACACGCTCGATGCCAATGACTTCCCCGAGTTTCCGGCCTATGCCATCGAGAGTGCCGTGGAGCTGCCGACCGATATCTTGTCCGAAATGGTCGGCCGCGTGTGGCGCGTCACCTCGACCGACAAGGCCCGCCCCATCCTAGGCGGCGTGCACATGAAGGTCGAGAACAACACCGTTCGCTTGGTGGCGACCGATTCCTTCCGCTTGGCCGTGTGCGATACGCAGGTCGAGACCTCGACCCTCGAGGGTTCCTTTGAGCTCAACGTTCCGGCCGACGCCTTTAACGACGCGCTGAACATCATGGCCAGCCAGGCGACCATCATGATCGGGGCTACCGACACCCAGGTCGTCTTTGAGGCCGGCAACACCACCTACGTGTCGCGCCGCATCGAGGGCGTGTACCCCAACTACAAGCAGCTCATCCCCGATTCGTGCGTGACGAGCGTCAAGATCGACGTCGCCGCCTTTAACGCCGCCCTCAAGCGCGTGGCCGTTATCGCGAGCGCCAACCCCGCCGTCAAGTTCGAGATCGATGTTGAGAACGGGCAGATGGGCCTGTCCTCCATTTCCAATGACCAGGACCTTGCGCAGGAGACGATCGATGTCGAGGCCGAGGGCGAGTCGGGCACCATCGCCTTCAACTACCACTACATCTTCGGCTGCCTCAATGCCCTGTCCAAGGAGAAGGAGATCACGCTGGAGCTCAAGAGCTACTCGCAGGCGGGCATCTTCAAGTCCTACGACAAGATCAACTACCTGTACCTGGTCATGCCGGTCCGCATCTAGCAACCGCCCCATGACCATGTTCGCCCGCGATCTTTCCGTCGCGCACTACCGCAGCTTCGATAGCTATCGCCTTGCCCTGGACGAGGGCGTGACGATACTTGCGGGACCCAACGCGGCGGGAAAGACCAATCTCATAGAGGCGCTGCAGCTGCTGACGAGCGGCGCCTCGTTTAGGCATCCGACCGCCGCCGAGCTCGTCCATGACGGCGTGGGCTCGTGCAAGGTCGAGCTGAGGCTCGAGGGCGACGGCCGCGTGCTTGATATGGGATTGAGCGCGGAGGACGGTAAGCGCTCGTTTAGCCGCAACGGCAAGAGATGCTCTGCCGCCGGTGTGCGCGGGGTCCTGCCGAGCGTGCTGTTTTGCCCCGACCATCTGGACATGGTTAAGCGAGGCGCCAGTGTGCGCCGTGCTGCCCTCGATGACTTTGGCATGCAACTGAGCGCACGCTATGCCGATCTTGCGAGCACCTATGGGCGCTGCGTGACCCAGCGTAACGCCTTGCTCAAGGAGGCCTGGTGCTGCCGCGAGATGCTCGGCGCCTGGAACGATTCGATTGCCCGCGCGGGCTCGGCCCTGCTCGTGCACCGGTTGGCCCTGCTCGACCGGCTGGCGGGCCATGTGCACACTGCCTACGGGCAAGTGGCGTCCGGCGAGGCCGCCAACGTGACCTATACGTCCACGCTGGGGGATTTGCCCCAGGTCGAGGATCGCGAAGAGCTGAAGGGCTGGGCGTACGAGCGCATGCTGGCTGCCCTTGATGAGCACGCCGACGAGGAAATTCGCCGCGGCGTGACGTTGGTGGGACCGCATCGCGATGAGATTGAGTTCACCGTGGCGGGTCGTTCCGCTCGTTCGTTTGCCAGCCAAGGTCAGCAGCGGACGTTGGTTTTGGCCTGGAAGGTGGCGGAGGTGGCCGTGGCTCGCGATGTCCTGGGCACCGCCCCATTGCTGCTTTTGGACGACGTGATGAGCGAACTCGACGGCGAACGCCGCGGTGCTTTCCTGCGGCTGATCGGCGATGATATCCAGACGGTCATAACCACGACCAACCTGGGGTACTTTACCGATGATCTGCTTGATCGAGCCAAGGTGGTGAGCATGGGTGAGACGTGCTAATTGCGAGCGCGAGAGCGAAACGGTCGCCTTCAGTGGGTTTTTGAACGCAGAGCGCCAGCGCATCCTGGCGGCCGCGACACCTGAGCGCCGCGCGCAGATGGAGGCTGCAGAGGAATCTCGTGCGGTCTATCGCGCGTGGAATGCGGTGTGCTCGGGCACGCGCGAGGGGCGGCATGTGACGGGTCTGCGCTACCTGCCCGAGTCCAATGAGCTGCTGGTATATCTCGACTCGCCCTCGTGGACGCAGGAAATGACGCTGTTGCGCGAGATCATCCGTGCGCGTATGGAGCGCGCCGGTGCGCATGTGGACGGCCTGGTGTTCAAAACCACCGCGCCCGGTCACACGCCACCCGCCGCCAAGGAGCGCCTGCGCCCGGCGACGACCGAGCGCCCGCCGGCCCCGCACGCCGACCTAAGTGAGGCCGAGCGCACCGAGATCGAGCGCCAAGTGGCACCCATCGAGGACCAAAAACTGCGCGAGGCCCTCGAGAACGCCATGAGAGCTAGTGCCGAGTGGGCCAAGGGCGTGCAAAGCAAAAAAGAGCCTTAAATCGCATCTGGTGGCCTTGTAGAGCCAAATACCCTCGTTCCCGAGGGTATTTTTTTACGATAAACTAGTAAGGCTGTACACATTTTCTTGACTGAAGGAGGACGTGTGGCAAACGAAAACGATTACGATGGCGGCGAGATTAAGATTCTCGAAGGTCTCGAGGCCGTTCGTAAGCGCCCGGGCATGTATATCGGCTCGACGAGCGCCAGCGGTCTGCATCACCTGGTGTGGGAGATCGTTGACAACTCCGTCGACGAGGCCATGGCCGGTTTCTGCACCGAGATCCAGGTGACGGTCCACGCCGACAACTCCATCACGGTCGTCGACAACGGGCGCGGCATCCCCGTCGACGAGCACCCTGTTAAAAAGATCCCGACGCTCGAGGTCGTCATGACGATCCTGCACGCCGGCGGTAAGTTCGATAACTCGGCCTATAAGGTCTCGGGCGGCCTGCACGGCGTTGGCATCTCCGTCGTCAACGCACTGTCCAAGCGCGTGGTCGTTCAGGTTCGTCGCGACGGCAACACCTACGAGATGGAGTTCTCGCGCGGCAAGACCGTTAAGAAGATGGAGGTCGTGGGCACCTCGGATTCGACGGGCACCACCGTCACCTTCTGGCCCGACGACGAGATCTTCGAGACATGCATCTACGATTTCGATACGCTGCACAACCGTCTGCAGGAGACGGCGTTCCTCAATAAGAACCTCAAAATCGTGCTGACTGACGAGCGCGAGTCTACTCCCCACGTGGAGGAGTTTTGCTACGAGGGCGGCATCATCGACTTCGTCAAGTTCCTTAACGAGGGCAAGGACGTCCCCGAGGCCTTTAAGGAGCCTATCTACATCGAGGGCAAATCGGACCCGGACGCACCTGTGGCCAAGATGGGCGAGGTTGAGGTTTCCCTGCAGTGGAATAGCGGCTACGGCGAGAACGTCATGTCGTTTGCCAACGACATCTACACCCCCGAGGGCGGCATGCACCTTGAGGGCTTCCGCACCGCGCTCACCCGCGTGATCAACGACTATGCGCGCAAGCAGAACCTGCTCAAGGAAAAAGACGCCAATCTGACCGGCGACGATGTGCGCGAGGGCCTTTCGGCCGTTATCTCGGTCAAGCTGCCCGATCCGCAGTTTGAGGGCCAGACCAAGGCCAAGCTCGGCAGCTCCTATATGCGCGCGCTGACGCTCAAGATCGTGACCGACGGCCTTGCCGATTACCTCGAGGAGCACCCTAAGCCCGCTCGCGAGATCGTCAAGAAGGCGCAGCAGGCCTGCAAGGCGCGCAATGCCGCCCGCAAGGCGCGCGAGGCGACCCGCCGCAAGAGCCTGCTCGAGACGGCGTCCCTGCCCGGTAAGCTCGCCGACTGCTCGGTGCGCGATGCCGAGCTGACCGAGCTCTTCATCGTAGAGGGCGACTCGGCAGGCGGTTCGGCCAAGGACGGCCGTCGCCGAGACATCCAGGCGATTCTGCCCCTGCGCGGCAAGATTTTGAACGTCGAGCGCGTTGGTGACCATCGCGCGTTCTCGAGTGACACCATCCAGTCGCTGATTACCGCGATCGGCTGCGGCGTCACGACGAGTGCCGGCGACGGCGGCGACTTCGATATCACCAAGGCGCGCTACCACAAGATCATCATCATGACCGATGCAGACGTCGACGGTGCGCATATCCGCATCCTGCTGCTGACGTTCTTCTACAAGTACATGCGTCCGCTGATCGATGCCGGCTACGTCTATGTTGCCTGCCCGCCCATCTTTGGCATTAAGGTGCGCAACAAGATCCACTACGTGTATCCCAACGGCCGCCAGCCCGAAGACGAGATCCTGCGTGACACCATCCAGAGCCTGGGCCTGAACCCCGACGATAACGACGAGGACGGCAAGGCCAAGGACGGCAAGATTACCAAAAAGCGCAAGGGCTATACCGTCCAGCGCTACAAGGGTCTGGGCGAGATGGACCCCAAGCAGCTCGCCTCGACGACGATGGACCCCAAGACCCGCATCCTGCAGCGTGTGTCGATCGAGGACGCCGTGGTGGCGGACCGCGCCGTGCGCGAGCTGATGGGTTCCGAGGTCGGCTATCGCCGCGAGTACATCGAGAAGCATGCACATGATGCACGATTCCTTGACGCTTAAGAGGAGGTAACGTGGCAGACGATATCAACAATAACGAGGGTATGGACGAGGCCGGCGATGCCGGTATGCCCGATGATCTGAAGCGCCTGCTTGCCCGTGCTGAGCAGGGCGAGGACGGCGATCCGGACGCCTATAACCCCGATGCCGATGATGATGAGGAAGAAGACGACGACGCCGAGCTCGAGGAGAGCTTTGGCGAAGTCGATCGCGGCGCCTCGGCCGGCGAGGATATCAACGGCGGCCAGCTCCAGATTTCGGAGTTCGGTCGCGAGATGAAGCAGTCGTTCATCGAGTATTCGATGTCGGTTATCACGGCGCGCGCCCTGCCGGACGTGCGCGACGGCTTAAAGCCGGTGCACCGCCGCATCCTGTACGCGATGAACGAGAGCGGCATCTACCCCAACCGACCGCACAAGAAGTCGGCCTGGACGGTCGGCGAAGTTATCGGTAAGTACCACCCGCACGGCGATTTCGCGGTCTATGAGGCCATGGTCCGCCTGGCGCAGTGGTTCTCCATGCGCACGCCGCTCATCGACGGTCACGGCAACTTCGGCAACATCGACGGCGACGGCGCGGCGGCCATGCGTTACACCGAGAGCCGCCTGGCAAAGCCCGCCATGGAACTGCTGCGCGACCTGCAGAAGGATACCGTCGACTGGCAGCCCAACTACGACGAATCGCTTGCCGAGCCCGTGGCGCTGCCTGCGCGCTTCCCCAACCTGCTGGTCAACGGCAGCCAGGGCATCGCCGTCGGCATGGCCACCAACATCGCCCCGCATAACCTCACCGAGGCGATCGAGGCCACCTGCTACCTGATCGACAACCCCGACGCCACCGTTGACGAGCTCATGCAGATCATGCCAGGTCCGGACTTCCCCACCGGCGCCATCATCATGGGCAGCGCCGGCATTAAGCAGAGCTACGAGACCGGCCGCGGCTCCATTACCGTGCGTGCTAAGGCACATGTGGAGTCCACCAAGACCGGCCGCAACCGCCTGGTCTTTACCGAGATTCCCTACATGGTCAACAAGGGCACCCTGCAGGAGAAGATCGCCCAGCTCGTCAACGACAAACGCATCGAGGGCATCTCGGATATGCGCGATGAGTCCAACCAGAAGGGCATCCGTCTGGTCATCGAGCTCAAGAAGGGCGTCATTCCGCAGGTCGTGCTCAACAACCTGTATAAGTACACCTCGCTGCAGACGACCTTTGGCGCCAACAACCTGGCACTCGTCAACGGCGTTCCCAAATGCCTGAGCCTGCGCGAGATGCTGCAGCACTACATCGACCACCAGGTCGACGTCGTCACCCGCCGCACCCGCTTCGACCTTAAGAAAGCCCAGGCCCGCGCTCATATCCTCGAGGGTTACCTGATGGCCCTTGACCATATCGACGAGGTCATTAGCATCATCCGCTCCTCGCAGACCGACTCCGAGGCCAGCAGCCGCCTGATCGAGCGCTTTGGCTTTACGCCCGAGCAGACCACGGCCATCCTCGAGATGAAGCTGCGCCGCCTGACCGGCCTGGAGCGCGACAAGATCCAAGAAGAGTTGGACGGCCTGCGCCGCGCCATCGCCTACTACGAGGACCTGCTGGCGCACGAGGAGAAGATCCTGGGCGTCATCAAGGAAGAGATGCGCGAGATCTCCAAGAAGTTTGGCGACAAGCGCCGCACCGAGATCAGCCAGGTTGAGAAGGACCTGGATGTCGAGGACCTCATCGCCGACGAGGATATGGTCGTGACCATCACCCACACCGGCTACGTTAAGCGTATCCCGGTGGCTGCCTACCGTGCCCAGAAGCGCGGTGGCAAGGGCGTGTCGGGCGTCAACCTCAAAGAGGATGACGTTATCGATGAGATGTTCATCGCGTCCACGCACGAGTACGTGCTGTTCTTCTCGAGCAAGGGCAAGGTCTATCGTCTGAAGGTGCACGAGCTGCCGGTGGGTACGCGCCAGGCGCGCGGTACCGCGATCGTCAACCTGCTGCCCTTCGAGGAGGGCGAGAAGATCGCGAGCGTCATCAGCTGCCGCGAGTTCCCGGCCGACGAGTACCTGATGTTTGCCACAAAGAGCGGCATGGTCAAGAAGACCGTGATGAGCGCATATGACCGCAGCCGTCGCGACGGCCTGATCGCTATCAACCTGCGTGACGACGACGCGCTGCTGAATGTGCGCCGCGTGCGCGAGGGCGACAAGATTATCCTGGCCACCACCGCAGGCAAGGCGATCATGTTCTCCGAGGAGCAGGTGCGCGCCACCGGCCGCGATACCAGCGGCGTTCGCGGTATCGGTATGAAGGACGGCGTGAGCGTTCTGGGCATGGAAGTCACTAACGGCAACGGTGATCTGTTCGTCATCACCGAGCGCGGCTACGGCAAGCGCACGCCGGTCGCGGACTACCCGGAGCAGAATCGCGGCGGCCAGGGCGTCTACACCATTCAAATGACCGAGCGCAAGGGCAACCTCGCGGCAATGAAGACGGTGGGCCCGCAGCACGAGCTGTTCATCGTGACGGAGGGCGCGACGGTCATTCGCGTTAAGACCGACGAGATCAGCCAGACTGGCCGCGCCACCCAGGGCGTCAAGATGATGACCGTCGACGACAACGACCGCATCTGCGCCGTAGCCCGCATGACGGCAGCCAAGGAAAAACCCGAAGGCGAGGGCGCCGAGGCCGCAGTCGACACCGAAGAGGCCCCAGTCGACCTGGGCGACGGCAATGATATGCCAGAGGATCTCCTAGACGAGTAAGAGGCCCTAGCTGGTAAAAATCATCAGACCCCATATATCGGCGG
>OIZQ01001216.1_pt1 | contig 10693 bp, 12 predicted proteins | sample 1588491 | NCBI WGS metagenome assembly OIZQ01 (sample SAMN03283262) | human gut metagenome | biome: human-associated habitat; material: feces | host: Homo sapiens | place: USA | collected 2013
GCTTACATTCATTGTGGTACTGACATATGAGAATCCTAACAGTTCATGAATATCTTTTGGAGCTGCTCTATTCGAGCATTGCGAAGAATGTGTGTCAGTGTATCTCCAAAATCAACAATCTTTACTTTTTTCCTCTTGGTCGGTCTGATGATGTTCTTATGCCTTGAACCATCATAGTGGATATTGCGTCTGATTGTAAGGCCCTGTTCTTGAAGATATACATCCTGTCATGCAAGACCACAGGCTTCACCGATACGAAGTCTAGCATAATAAGCTATCTGGCTTGGAAGTATTGCTGGTGGGTTGTAATCCTGTAGAAAGTTAATCAGTCTTTCATAATCCTCTCGTGGAATTGGCTGTATGTCGCCATCCATGTCATCATCAGAAAACAAGTTAACTTCATCCGTCTGGTATTTTAGTTTAATATACTGCATGGGATTAACAGTGATATATTGATTTGGTGATAATAAAAATCGGAATTACTGCTGTAATACTGCGGAGAAAGAACGAGTGTAATCTTTGCAGTAACCTTTTCTTTCTGAATCATCAGGATAAGTACCACAAAAGGAAAAGCGGATCAAAGAGGATGGTAAATGTTCAGGTGTTACATTTTTCAGCTTTTTTTCCGAAATTGGATGTTTTTGATATTGGTAATAGCGCAGAGTTAATTTTGGACTATATTGTTGTTGAGGGTACTGGTCTTTAAGTTTTCCTCTGCCAATATATCAAGAGATTTTATAATTGTAGTATTTTCTGATTTTGTAATGCATTTTTACTTTTGTAGTCATTCATTGATTGACGGAGTAGATGTAGGAAGAACTCAGCTAGAAAGACAGGACTATCAGAAAATTGAAAGTGTAGCTCGACGAATCGCTGACATTGAACGAGGAGTTAAATAGCAAGAATAAAGTAGAGAACATTCAAGCCTTAAAGAAACGACTTGAGCAAAACAAAAGAATTGTTGCAGAGTGATAAAGAGAAAACGCGCACCGTTCAAACCATGATAGATTTATGTCGATATAATCAGAGACAGGAATGTGATTTTATGTACTCGCCCATCAGAAAAAAGTAGAGATACTGGTTGAAGAGCCAGTGCTCTATCAAAAGTGTGGAAATTGTAACTGGACAACTTATCTGAAATCTGAGGAAAAGTATGATATACGGCGGGAAAATGATAGGCAGATATAAAGCCATAATAGCTATATATGAATCAGTGATGTTTCTGCTAATAGGGTATTCTGTAACTGCTACCATTTTTAAAATGATACAGTCAGAAATATTTGTTTTTGATTGGGGGGTTTTGATACAATCGTTGATTTCACACAGACCATTGCTGGCTGGGCTATACTGACAGGAAAGAATGTGGCGCAGATTAGTAATGGAGTATCTGATCATGTCATTGTTGAAATTATATACCGGCTGACAAGAATGTTGATTTGCGGTGGATGTCAGGTGTGTGCGGGAATGCTTTTGGCATTCATCGAAATAAAGATTGCAGGACTATATAAGAAATACTGCTAGGATATGATTACCGTAATAGTGATACTTATAAGCATGGCAATAGCAATCTATTTCGGAGATTGGATAAAGATAGTATTGACAATCAATAAATATGCTAATTCTCTTGTTATTCTTACAATTGATGTCTGTTGGAATAAGGTGGTATATGAAAAGCTGGTGGGAAACAAGGGGATACTATTAAGTAAAAATAACAAGTACTATGGTGAAACAGAAAAGAAAAAGTGAACAGATAATGGGGAGTGAAAAAGATAAAAGAGAATAGTTATAAACTATTTTAAACTATTAAGTAAAATAATTAAATAATTGAAATATAGAAGCTTTTATTGTATAATAATAATATATTATACAAATTAATTTGATACAAAAGGGGGAATGAAGATACTATGTATCATGATATGTATAAATAAAATATAGGCAAATATATGGAAACATAAGGACGCAAAGCATGAAGTTTAAGTGCTAAAATGAACATATTTTAGTATATTGACGGTTCAGTTGCAATGATTGCCGTTGCAACTTTTTTAAAGAGAATTTTAAGAAGGGGAAAGATTATGAAGAAAATTTGGACAAAAGTGCTGGCATGTATAATGACAGTCACTATGTGTTTAGGTACTGTTAATGTGCCTGTGTACGCACATGGAAATGCTGTTACAGAGGTTACAACGGAAGCGGGAATTACGAGTGGGACTTTAACAGAAGATACAATCATATCAGATAATAATGTAGAACCAACAATCAACAAATCTACAACTGATGAAAATAAAGGTAGCACATGGGACCAGGTTACTACTGAAAATGTTTTTGAAGGCGAAAATTATAAAGTTACATTTACACTGACATCCAATTGGGATGCAGGATATAATGCAAATGTTAAGATAGAAAATACTGGGGACATTACAATTCAGAACTGGTATTTAGGATTTGATTACAATAGTTACATAACCAATATCTGGAATGCAGAAGTCTTTTCAAATGAAGGTAACATGTATATTATCAAGAATGCTGGTTGGAATCAGGATATAGATGGTGGTAGAAGTATTGAATTTGGTTTATCTAGCAATCAGTCATTCAAAGGGTTCCCTAAAAATTACGAGCTACTTGGTTCAAGTACTAAAGTTACAGAGGATGATTATCAAGTTCAGTATAAAACTGATAGTGATTGGGGAACAGGATTTACAGGTTCTATTTCAATAACTAATAATACAGATACAGATTTGGAAGATTGGATATTGGAATTCGATTTTGACAGAGAAATAACTGAAATATGGAATGGAGTTATTGAAAAACAAGAAGGTAATCATTATGTAATTAGAAATGCAGGATATAACAGTACTATTGCACCTAGTGAGAATGTTTCAATTGGAATTAAGGGGTGTGATGGAAAATTAGGAGATGAGCCAGCTAATATTGAGTTGTATTCATATACCATTACACAGAATGAAGATGTCGATTTAACGGATAGTGATAATGATGGGCTTCCAGATTTCTATGAAGAAGTAATTGGAACGGACAAATACAATGTCGATAGTGATAATGATGGACTTCCAGATGGATTTGAATTATTTACTACTTTTACCTATCCCAATTCTTCAGATACAGATAATGATGGTATTTTAGACGGCCAAGAAGATAATGATAATGATGGAATAAATAATTTGGATGAATTTGAATTAGGAATTGATCCAAATGATGCGGACACAGATGGAGATGGATTATCTGATTCAAATGAGCTCAAATATAATATGAATCCAAATGACAGAGATACTCTTAATGATGGTATTTTAGATGGTAATAGAGTATTCTCAATTACGGTCACATGCGATGATTCAGACAATGGATTAGTGTCTCCAAGCATTGATATTATATTAGCAGGTAATCAGATTGATAGTTTGTCAACGATAAAATTAGGGGACGATGATCCGTTTTTAAACTCTGAGATCCCAGGATATCTTTCAAATGGTTATGAATTTTTAATGGATGGAACTTTTACTTCAGCCAAATTATCATTTGGTCTGGATAAATCAATTATAGATGACGCATCAATTGAACCTGCAATTTATTATTGGAATGAAACTGACATGTTGTTAGAGGAAGTGGAAAATCAATATATAGAAGGCAATAATTTATATGTCGATTTATCTCACTTTTCTAAATATATAGTCCTCGATAAACATAAGTATAACAAATATGCATTTCAATTTGTTATTGAAGCACCTTCAGTAGAGGAAGAGTTGAATTCAAAATATGATATTGCATTTGTTTTAGATGATTCTGGAAGTATTTTATCGTCAGATTTTACAAAGATGAGAAATGAATGTAAACAATTATCATCTCGATTTACTGATAAAGATAGATTAGCTTTATTTATGTTTGCTTCAAATGTATCAAAAATAACTTCATTTACAGATAAAGATACATTTATAGACAGTTTAGATTCTTATAGAAGAACAAATGGAATGACGGCATTATATTCAGGAATTAATAGTGCAATTACAGAGTTTGAGAATTCTTCTACTGACGCATCAAGAATTATGATTGTTATAACGGATGGTTACGATAATCAGAGTAATGTAAGTTCAACTACAGTGATAAATAATGCTGTTGCTCAAAATGTAATTATATATTGTGTCGGAGTGGGAAGTGTAAATTCTACGGTACTCAGAAATATTAGTAAATCTACAGGTGGTAACTATTATCATATAAATCAATTTAGTCAATTGAATAGTATTTTTGAAAATATTATTTCAGAAGCAGATTTATATAAGGATTCTGATGGTGATGGTTTAAGTGATTATCATGAAAAAATGATAGCAGCTGGTAAAATGCATACGGGTTCTGGAGAAGCTTTGCGATTATGTACAACTATGAATTATTTATCATCAGATTCTGATGGTGATGGTTTATCTGATTCAGAAGAGGTGGAAATTAGAAAAATTCCTAATTCTGAAAATTATTATTGTTATATGATTTCAAATCCATGTATTGTAGATACTGATAGTGATGGATATGATGACTATGTAGAAGAGTACATAGGTAGCTCTCCAGTTAGCAAAAATAATAAAATAGAGCAGAATATTTATTCAAAATCTGGCTCTTCAAACAGTTGGTATGATTGGCAGGAATTAATCGAAAATCATTCTTGGAACTATATTCATAATGCTGTTGAATATGATATTTTTAGTAAACATATTGGTCTTGAAATAGAAAAAAAAATAAGTGTAGGAAGAATGGATATATATAGAAGTCTTACTAAAGAGGTTTGGGATGTAAAGCCTTCATCATATGCTTATGAACCAAATAGAACTAAGGGTGTTGCTCAGGTGTTGCGTTATACGACTGCGATTGAAGGAAAGGTTGGTGGTTCATATATTAATGGTTCTTTTTTTGAAATAGGGGATTATGATGTTGAATATTCTAATATGAATAATGGGCTTATAGTATATACTTTCAAGAAAAAGAAAAAAAATCCAGATAAAGTTCAAGTTCCAGTGCCTAAAAAAGAGAAGGATGATAATTATGTTTATGTTCCTCGATATCAACCATCAGATGAAATTCAGTTTTGGGGAACCGTAGCAGCTGTTATTATTGTTGGAGGAACACTAGCAGAAGATGTGTTTACAGGTGGTGGCGGAATTGCAGATGATGGAGCGTCATTTTATCTTGCATATAAGTTAATGTTTGGATTATAAGAAAGGAGTATTATGTCATTTAATTCACGGTTTAAACATATTTTCGGTGAAATATTCCAATCAGATGGGTTTAAATATTGTTCTAAACTGAATGTCTTTGTCAAAATGTTGAATGAGGATTTACTGGCATTTATTGGTGTGAAATCAGCTCCTATATGGAATAAAGGTTCAAAAGGATTTATGATTACAGCAGGTATTATTTCTACATATTACGATTCTATTGAAAAGAATTCTGTTTTGATGATAGGGCATGACTTGAATTTATTTCTTCCCAAAAACGAAGTAAGAGTAAGCTTTGAATATGATGATAACACAATGGAAGAGATTATTTCAATTACGGCTTTATATGTGAGGGAGCATTTGCTTCCTATAATCAATCAAGTAATTGATTTTAATTCTTATATCGAATATTTAAAAAAATATTCAATTGATTTATTATGGGATTGTGATTCTTTTAAAGGTGAATCGCTAATTCTGATAAAAGCAGATAACCATGACGATTTTCAAAAGTTTTTTCAGCAACAGCTAGATGAATTATATGCACGAATTGATGCTGGAGATGTGGGTGATGGTTATACGAAAGAAATGGCATATAATGATTTATTCCATGGTATTATTGAATCTATTGTTTATCCTCGTGATAAAGTATATTCTGACAAGGATTTATACAATGAAGCACTGAAAGAAGCAGAGAGAAGAAAAAATGAGAACATGAGAAAATTATATAGCTATAAATTATTGTAGAACAGAGGACTTATAATAATGATTCATTCTGATAGAATGTGGTTTAGATATTGTAGGGAATAAAATATATTTGAAAAATAATTGTAGAGAAGATTATATCATATGGATGAAGGGGGATTTTTAATATCATGGGAATATTATAATAGTGAACTAAGGTAGTGTAATAAAGTAGAAACTGGTGATAAGGAGTCAACTTTACTTTATTTGTATTTACACTGTTAATTGTATCATATTCATAGGAATAAACTCGAAGCAGTTAAATCAGTTTACCATGTCAAATTTATGTGTATATTTTATAAGATTTTAGCTCGGTTGTTTTTCCCTTATGAGAGTTTGTAAATCCATATGGGAAGATATAACATAATGGAAAGCTGACTTGTGATAAACTTAGTGTTTTCAAGGGCTTAAGGAATATTTGATAATTAAATATAACAATTATTAAATTCCTTGGAATAGATAAAATCTCAATTCCAGTTTATTGAATTAAAAAGCTAATATTTGAGGTGTAAGATATGAAACTGAAGAATATTTTGACTGTTGTTAAGGATTTAGAAAAAGCCAAGAAGTTTTATCATGATTTGTTTGGACTTGAAGTATTACTTGATAATAACGGGATTGTAATTATGACAGAAGGACTTGTGCTGCAGGATGAAAAAATCTGGCATGACCTTGTGAAGAAGGATAATGTTCACAAAAATAATTCAACTGAACTGTATTTTGAAGAAAAAGATATAGAAGCTTTTGTTGAGAAGTTAGAGAAACTTTATCCCAAAGTTGAATATGTTCATAATCTTATGACTTACAGCTGGGGACAGAAAGTGGTTAGATTTTATGATTTGGATGGTAATTTGATAGAGGTTAGAACGCCAATGTAATGTGATATGATTTAGTGTTTATCACTAAGACAATGTAAATAGTTGATATTGAAGCTGTGTTAATGATTGTAACACAGCTTTTTTTAACTTATTTTTAAAATAGATATGCATATTATGCTGAAACTGTTATGTATTCTTATATTTTTAAAATGTATAATCAGAATACATAAAGAAGGGAGGAGGATTAATTTGGAAGCAAGGGAGAGAATTATAAGCATTGGGATAATAAATAAACTGCAAAACAACATCAAATTATCGAATGAATTGGGAATACAGGCTAGAATGATAACCAAGGATTCTTATCAAGGAAAGACAGGTGAAATGAATGATTACGGCAATATTGATTCTTGCAATACTGACGGCGGTTTTATGGCTGGCATTTAAGTGTACAGGATTATGTTTATCCATATTATTATGGTTGTTTATAAAGCTTCCAATAGCAATGTTTCTGTGGAGCTTAGGATTGGTATTTTGTTGTACATTATTATTGATACCTATTGGAACAGCAATGTTTAGAATGGGTGGAAATATATTATTTGCATAAGATAAATGAAGGGAGATAATAAATGTATTGTAACCAATGTGGAAGAGAAGTAGATATTGGGTGGAATGTATGCCCTAATTGTGGTGCACCCATAAGCAAGCAAGGAGTAGGAAATGAATATTACCATGATGGTGGAAATATGTATAATGACCGGCCAATACCGCAAATGAAATGGTATAAGTTTATCATATATGTTCAGATATTTGGAAATGTTTTATTATGCTTATATTATGCATATGAAACATTTGCCGGACTTAATTATGGAATGAATACCAAGATTGCATATGAAATATATGGTGGCTTAAAGGGTCTTGATTATATTATGGGTACAGTATATATTTTATACGCGGTGAGTCTTTTGTTTATCAGGCATCAGCTGTGGAAATATAGGAAGAACGCTCCAAAGTTGTATCTGATGTTTTATTGCGTGTTTGCCGTGGTGAGAACATTATATTTAGGGATGCAGGGTGTAATTGTAAATGCAAATCTCATAGATTTTCAGGCAATTATGGATATAATTTATCCGGTTATATACATTGTATTGAATCATATTTATTTTAAAAAACGAGAGTACTTGTTTATTAATTAAAATGAATGAGCTGTTGATTTGTTCATTTCAGTGATGCGTGTATAATATTTAAAGCATGGGGACTGTTGTATTGTTGCATCAGTCCCTATTATTTTAAGATGGATTTAGTTTTTCATTTGAGATATTAATTGTTGGTATTATATTGGTATTTACAGAACAATCACGACATGATTTTTTTAAAATATCTATGATAATATCATTAATTTGATATAGGTTAGTTCCAGGACAAACCAATGTGAGCTGAAAACTGTCAAATTTTAGAATTCTAAGATTATATTTTGAATATATGTGTCCTTTTGATATTCTATCAAGTATTTTATCCAGTATGTCGGTTTCACTTATTCCTGGAATGCTGGATTTTTCAAATGCAGCAGTTATTAAGCAATACTTAGGATTGTTTCTAAGGCATTCTTTTCCAATATATGAGTATGAGAGTGAAGTGTAATTAAGAGTGTCAATTCCTGGAGAATTTATGGAAGTAACATCACTCAAATCATAAGAGTATGCCATTGCTTCATCATATGTTTTAATTTTCTTGTATGCATCGCTATTTGTTTCGCTCATAATATCTTTCAGTGAATGATATACATCTATATAGTTTAACATAAACTGCTTAAGCTGATGTTTAGCAGAATGTGTAGATTTTTCAAATAAATCATTAACAATGATTCGTTCCGGGTTATTGATAGCACAATACATAGATGAAAGTGATATAAGGTTAGTTGCCTTTATTCCTCTTTTAGATAAATAACTTATAATTGCAGGATAATTGATGCAAATCTTTACTCGTTTGCCGGTAAACAGTTTCCATAATATATTACCGCTGTTATATGATTCATCAAGAATATACCAAAAGTTCTCTGTTTTTCCCGAAAAAAATAATATGCCATATACATTAAGAGATTTATTGTATGCATACTCTACAGCTATGGGTTCTGTTCCCTGAATATCTGTTAAGCATTTTGCTGTGGCATTTATTGCCTCTTTTTCGCTAAGACCATAGGAAAATTTAATATTACCAAATGAATCATCATCAATAGGAATATGGCTTATCTCATATGCAGATAATTTCGGATTTTCTGTAGGTGGCATATCAGGTACAGTATATCCGCTGACTAGCTTGAGCGATGGTTCAATCAAGGTAATTGCCTGATCATTACTGTTTAATTCTGTTGCTAGTTCTGTTGAGTCGCACATGGCTTCGTTATCGTTTATTGGATTATTTTGATTCTTAATAATATCATCAGTATACATTAATGGTTCTTCGGAGCTGGTAAGAATATCTTCATCATTTATAGCTGCTTGGATAAAGCTGTCATCAGCAATTGATTTGTCTTGTGTATGAATTGCAATTAGAGCAGAAGCATCTGATTCTGAATTATTACCTTGTTCAGAATTATCTGATGTATTGTTATCAGGTTTATTATTATCCGTTAGATTAAGGAAACCGGAAAACATATCTGTATTTGTAGCGGTTCCGTCCATATTGAATAGGTCATATACACTGGTTTGTCCCTGAAGATTACTTTTTTTGGAACTTCGACTCTTCTTTGGACGCACCTTTTTGGTTGCATTTGAAAAATCTACCCTTCCAACCCCAAGCATACTCATATATCGACCGGGTTTTCCTACAAGTGCATTTTTTTTGTAGAAATCTGAATAAGAATAAATGTCGTTTAGTTTTAATACAGCATTGTTATATTCCTCATATGAAGAATTTAAGCCGGCATAAATTATATCTTCAACGGCGTAATTGAAACTATGTATCATATCAGATGTAGACAGTGGGCAGCTATAATCATAATCAGAGTTCCTTTTTACGGCGGATCCATCAGCACCAAGAGTATAGGATATAATTTTTAAATTGTTCATTAATGGTTGTATAAAAGCACCTGTTCCGCAAGCTGCATTATCCTTAATGAGTTTCAAGGTGGGATTTAAGTGTCCTTTATTTATCTCTTTAGCATTTTGTGCAAGATAATAAGCCAGCAGAGCGTGAAAGTTATATGTATATTCGCATATTTCATTATTCTCAAACTGAGGATATGTTCCTGTAAAATGTACGGCCAGATTCTCATAAAATATATTTTCTGGTGTGGCATCTTTATAGAATATATCAAAGAAACCAACATTCATATTAACTAAAGCGTAGCCTAAAACTATTTTTTCATCTTCAATTCGCGCATTAACATATTCTGATGATAACGGACATAGGTAACATAATTTTGAGTTGCAGCCTGAATTTGAAACAAAATTTAAACAGCCTTTATTTGCGTATTCAGGATTTTTAGTTACTTTCTTGTTATAAGCACTTGCAACATCCTTAGCAGCCTTATCAATATTGTTGTTAATGTCAAAATAGTACTTTTGTAAATGACCGGCCTTTTCGTGCCATTCAGAATATAATTTAATAAATTCTGTCTCAGATTCTTCTTTTCCATCAAACCAGCGATATATTTTATAAGCCAGAGATAAGTGATAGCTGCCATCATAATCGGTGCTTTTATCTTTAATCTTGTTGTATAAATCTTTTCCAGAATATTTGATACAAGGTGGAAATGTTTCTTTTAGTTCAAGTGCCATAGTAAACCTCCTGATTTTCTGTAATTATGTTTACATGGGTATATTTTTAAGTCAAATACAGCAGTTAATCATATATAGTGCATTGAATCTGGACAGTACCAGGGTATATAATAATTTAAGCAATGATGGGAGATAGTAAAAACAGAAA
>OIZQ01001217.1_pt1 | contig 10693 bp, 6 predicted proteins | sample 1588491 | NCBI WGS metagenome assembly OIZQ01 (sample SAMN03283262) | human gut metagenome | biome: human-associated habitat; material: feces | host: Homo sapiens | place: USA | collected 2013
ACTGACAGGCGATGTCCAGCACCGTCCGGTCGGTTTCCCGTAGTAGCGCTGCCGCGCCGTGCATCCGCTGCGAGCGGGCGTAGGCTGCCGGAGACATACCGTAGACTCCGGTGAAGCTGCTTTTGATCTGCGCCTCGGAGACGTTGAACTGCTGGGATAAGCTTTTGAGGGTCAAGGTCCGGTCTGGTTCTGCCAACAGACGGACTTTGACCTGCTCCGCCAGAGATACCTGTGCGGCGGTGCAGCCGTGAGGGGTCTGCCCATCCTCCGGGGACAGGGTGCTGAGAAACAGGAGGAGCTCCAGAAGCTTTACCTTTAAATATCCCTTGCGGATGTCCTCCGGGACGGCGTACAGCTCAGAAAATACGTGCTTTACCCGCCGGGAGGACCGGGCAGTGAAAACCGTCCCGCCGGGGCACAGCTTTTCCATCAGGGCAGCCGGCCGCACCTCCACATCGCTGAGAATACAGGAAAGGCACTCCGGCGCGGCAGCGGGATCAATGGTGACGGTGATCCCGTGGTAATGACCGGTGGGGAAGCGGCTGTCCGGAGGCAGGGAAGAGGTGCGGGCTACCGCCAGATCTCCCGGAGACAGATAGAAATAGCGGCCGTTTTGCCGGTATTCCACCCGCCCCTCCAGACAGTGATGGATCTCCAGCCGTTCCCCGGAACCATCCCGCAGTTCCCGGCAGACACGGGCATGAACATCCCGGTAGTCCAGCTCCATACCGGGGAATACCCGGTACCGGGTCACAGCGGCTTCACCGCCGGAGGCGTCCGGATAGAGGCGCAGAGGATCGGCTTCGCAGTGGTTGGGGGATGTGCAGGCGGGCGCGAAAGCAGAAGTGGAAAAACGCATAGAATACTCCTTTACAGAAGTTAGATAGATCTAACTGATAATAGCATATGAATCAAAGAAGCGCAAGCAGTCCGTTGAAATACGTTAAAATATGTGTTTTCAGTTGCCTTTCAGCTATTCAGATGCTATAATGAACTAATTACTGTCGAATGGGAGACGGCAAAGCAGCTTCCCAACCGGCAGAGCTGTTTTAGGGGTTACAGTGTTCTAAGGGAAGAAACACGAGGAGGAGAAATCGATCCATGAAGCAAAAACTGAGTTTTAAAGAATACATCTATGTGGCCAGTATGCTGTTCGGCATGTTCTTCGGCGCAGGAAACCTGATTTTCCCGGTTTATATGGGACAGGTGGCCGGACGGAACATGTGGGCGGCCGTTCTTGGCTTCCTGATCACCGGCGTGGGCCTGCCTCTGCTGGGCGTGGCTGCCTTGGGCATCAGCCGCAGCAACGGCCTTTTTGACCTCAGCCATAAGGTGAGCCGTCCCTATGCGTTCTTTTTTACCTGCGCCCTTTATCTGACCATCGGGCCGTTTTTCGCCATTCCCCGGTGCGCAACGACTTCCTTCACCGTGGGTCTGGAGCAGATTCTGCCCCACGATGACAAAAGCTGGCTCTACCTGCTGCTGTTCTCTCTGCTGTTTTTCGCTGTGACGTTGGTCCTTTCTCTGCGGCCGGGCAAGATCCTCACTTATGTGGGCAAGGTCCTGACTCCCTGCTTCCTGGTGTTCCTGGCGATTATGGTGTTCGTGACGATCCTGCATCCCACCACCAGCATCGGCGCGGTGGAGCCTCAGGGTGCTTATGCCGCACAGCCCTTCTTCACCGGCTTTCTGGAGGGCTATAACACCATGGACGCCCTGGCAAGCCTTGCCTTCGGTATCGTGGTAGTGCAGGTGATCCAGGGTTTGGGTGTGGAAAAGGCGGAATCCGTGGCCATGACCACCGTCCGCTCCGGTATTCTTAGCTGCCTGCTGATGGGCGTGATCTACCTGCTGGTGACGCTGATGGGCGTCTGGAGCCGTGGGGCGCTGGAAGCCGCTCCCAACGGCGGCACGGCGCTGGCACAGATCGCCCAGCACTATCTGGGCAAGGCGGGCTTGTTGGTGTTGGCTGCCACCGTGACGCTGGCCTGCCTGAAAACGGCGGTGGGCCTTATCACCAGCTGCGCGGAGACCTTCGTGGGGATGTTCCCCAAGGGCCTGTCCTATCGGAATTGGGTGTTCGTGTTCACGGGCATTTCCTTCCTGCTGGCCAACGTGGGCCTGACCGCCATCATCACCTACGCTGTGCCGGTGCTGATGTTCCTGTATCCCCTGGCCATCACCTTGATCCTGCTGGCGCTGCTGGGCCACTTCTTTGACCATGACCGGGCTGTGTACGCCTGGGTCACCGGCCTGACTCTGGTGGCGGCTTTCTACGATCTGCTGCGGACGCTGCCGGATCATCTCCGTGCGGTGCTCCATGTGAATGGTTTGGTCGACACTGTGGGCAAGGCGCTGCCCTTTGCCACCATCGGTCTGGGCTGGATCTGCCCCGCGATCCTGGGGCTGGTTATTGGCCTGATTTTCCGGGCCGTCCGTCCGAAGAAGGCATAACATTATAAAATGTAAAAGGAACAGACCTTTGCGGGTCTGTTCCTTTTTTGCCATAAAATCCGATTCCCGGCACATACTACCTCCAGAAACGGAGGGATCGCATGGAAAAAATCTCGAATGATTACCGGGAAAACGTCCGGGTGCTGGACGGCCTTTTAGGCGTGGGCCGCAGCTGCGACATGGTGAGCCGGGATTACCTGATCGGCGGACGGCGGGCCCGGCTGTGGGTGGTGGACGGCTTTGGCAGCGACAGCATCCTTGAGCGGATGGGGGCCTTCTGGCTGACTCTGAAGCCGGAAAACGTGGTGGGGCTTACCGGAATGCAGGATTTTCTGGACCGGTATATCACTTTTTCGGAATCCAACGTCACCTTTGACATATCCGACGCCGTGACCTCCGTATTTTTGGGAAAATCCCTGCTGGCGGTGGAGGGACTGGCGGGGGTGGCGCTGATGGACGCCAAGGGCTACCCCAGCCGGAGCGTACACGAGCCGCCGGACGGCAAGGTGCTCCGGGGCAGCCACGACGGCTTTGTAGAGGCAGTGGTGCCCAATATGGCGCTGCTGCGCCGCCGCATCCGGGACCCGCACCTCACTATGGAGGGGCACAAGGTTGGTTCCCGCACCCATAATGACGCGGTTCTCTGCTATCTGGATGACAAGGTGGATCAGGACCTGCTGCGGAAGCTCCGGGGCAAGCTGCTGGGATTGGACGTCCGTTCCCTCACCATGGCCCAGGAAAGTCTGGCAGAGGCTATTCGGCCTAAGCAGTGGTACAATCCGTTTCCGAAAGTCCGCTATACAGAGCGGCCCGACGCGGCGGCGGCCAGCATCATGGAGGGCAGCATCGTCCTCATGGTGGACAATTCCCCCTCTGTGATGATCCTGCCCACCGGCTTTTTCGATTTCACACAGGAATCCAACGACTATTACTTCCCGCCGCTGGTTGGCACCTATCTCCGGGTCCTGCGGGTAACGGTATTTCTCCTTTCTTTATTTATTACCCCGGCGTGGTATCTCATGGTCAGCGAACCGAACCGTTTGCCGGGGTGGCTGAACTTCCTGTCTTCCCCGGAGCCGGTGTCTTTGAGCCTGCTGAGTCAACTTCTGGTGGTGGAATTTCTCATCGACGTATTAAAGCTGGCGTCCCTGAACACACCGGACAGTCTTTCCAATTCCTTTTCCATGCTGGGAGCCTTGGTTCTGGGGGATTTTGCCGTGCAGGCCGGATGGCTGGGGCCGGAGGTGCTGGTGTATATGGCCTTCGTGTCCGTGGCGGGGTTTGCTCAGCCCAGCTACGAGCTGGGCTACGCCTTCAAACTGCTGCGGGTGGCGCTGCTGCTGGTGACGGCGGCCTTTGACGTCTGGGGGTTTTGTCTGGGCGTGGTGGGGATCTTCATCCTGCTGTGCACCACAAAGCCGCTGGTTGGGAAAGGATATCTCTATCCACTGGTTCCCTTCAACGGCAAGGCGCTGCTGCGGCTGCTGGTCCGGGAACCTATCAGCCGGGACAATACCTGAGAGCCTGTCAATAGAGCAGTGAGCTTTCCGCAGCGGGCAGAAAGAGCTTTTTCAATATGTTAAGCAGCCGTTTTCTTAATGAAGGCGGCTGTTTCTTGATTTGCGGGCGTGGTGCATAAGCCTGCGGATTTTGGAACGTGCGTGTCGAAACATGCTGATTGGGATTTTCGACAATTGCCGCAATCGATTACGTCAAAAATTCCATGAAAATACCAAGAAGTCCATGAGTTTTTTCCTATATCAGCGAAGTTTTTTCTATCGCTTTTTCAGGGGGGAGCCGATACAATAGCATCATAACGGCGAGGCGGCCTGGCCGCCTTGAACGGATGATCAATGATCTTGAGGAGGAACTAAGATGAAAAAGACACTTGCAATTCTCCTGTCTGCTGTCATGATGCTGGGCCTGCTGGCCGGCTGCGGCAGCAAGACCACGGAGCAGCCCTCTACCTCTGGCACTGAGAACACGGAGACCGCCGCGCTGAACGTGGGTGTGTTCTACTATGACTACTCTGACGTGTACATCTCCAGCGTCCGCAGCTCTATGGATGAGCAGCTCAAGGCTATGGGCGTGAACTACACCAACTATGACGGTGGCAGCAACCAGGCCCAGCAGACCGACCAGATCAACACCGCCATCTCCAACGGCGCCAACCTGCTGATCGTCAACATCGTTGAGACTTCCTCTCCCGATGCCGCTCAGAACGCTGTTGAGGCCGCTAAGACCGCCGGTATCCCCATCATCTTCTTCAACCGCGAGGTTTCTGACGATGTTGTGAACAGCTATGAGAAGTGCGCCTTCGTCGGCACCGACGCTCCCGAGGCCGGTCACATGCAGGGCCAGATGGTCGGCGAGTATCTGCTGGAGAACTATGACACCGTGGACCTGAACGGCGACGGCGTCATTTCCTACGTGATGTTCAAGGGCCAGGAAGGCAACGCTGAGGCTGAGGCCCGTACTCAGTTCGGCGTGGAGGACGCTAACGCTGTCCTGACTGCCGCTGGCAAGCCCGAGCTGGCTTACTACAACGCTTCCGCTACCGATAAGTATCTGGTCGACCAGGGCGGCAAGTGGTCCGCTCAGGCTGCTAATGACTACATGGCCACCATCCTCCCCGAGTATTCCGAGGCTAACGGCAACATGGTCGAGCTGATCATCTGCAACAACGACGGCATGGCCGAGGGCGCTGTCTCTGCTCTGCAGGGCGCTGGCTACAACACTGGTGACGGCAAGACCATCCCCGTGTTCGGCGTTGACGCTACCGATTCTGCCAAGCAGCTCATCAACGAGGGCAAGATGACCGGCACCATCAAGCAGGATGCCGAGGGCATGGCTTCCACCATTCTGAACCTGGTCAGCAGCGTTCAGGGCGGCGGTGAGCTGATGGACAACACTTCTTCCTTCAACGTGGACGAGGGCGTTGCCAAGATCCGTGTGCCTTACGCCACCTACACCGGCGAATAAGCCAGACCATCGCTTCTCTCGCCCCATTAAACAGTAAGGATAAGCGGGGCTGTCGATTCGACAGCCCCGCTTTACAATTCAAGCGGTTCCGGTTCGGGCCGCTTTTCAACCCGCAGTGGAACGAACCCCGGGACGGAACGTGCCGTAAGGGGTCTGCCACGGGAATCACGCAGATAGGAGGTAAACGCAATATGGAGCAGCCGGCATTGCTGGAAATGCGGAATATCACAAAGGAATTCCCTGGTGTCAAGGCGCTGGATGGCGTTTCCCTTACCGTCCGGCCCGGCACCGTCCACGCCCTGATGGGTGAGAACGGCGCAGGAAAGTCCACCCTGATGAAATGTCTGTTTGGCATTTATGCCAAGAATGCAGGTACCATCGTTCTGGACGGTAAGGAAGTTGATTTCAAAAGTTCAAAAGAGGCGCTGGAAAACGGCGTGGCCATGGTCCATCAGGAACTGAACCAGGCCCTGACCCGCAGCGTCATGGATAACCTGTGGCTGGGCCGCTATCCCAAGGTGGCGGGTCTCATGGTCAGCGAGTCTGTCATGCGCAAGCGCACCCGGGAGATCTTTGAGGAGCTGGATGTCCATGTGGACCCCAAGGCCATCATGTCCACCCTGCCCGTTTCCCAGCGGCAGATGGTGGAGATCGCCAAGGCGGTCAGCTACAACGCGAAGATCATCGTGTTCGATGAGCCTACCTCCTCTCTGACGGAGGCGGAGGTCGAGCACCTGTTCCGCATCATCAATATGCTGAAGGAGCGGGGCTGCGGCATCATTTACATCAGCCACAAGATGGACGAGATCCTCCGCATCAGTGACGAGGTCACCATCATGCGTGACGGTCAGTGGGTGGCAACGCGCCACGCCAAGGACCTGACCATGGAGGAAATCATCAAGCTGATGGTGGGCCGCGAACTGACCAACCGTTTCCCGCCCAAGGACAATAAGCCCGGCGAGGTGATCCTGGAAGTGGAGCATCTGGCGGGCAAATACACCCGCCTGAAGGACGCCAGCTTCCAGCTGCGCAAGGGTGAGGTGCTGGGTATCGCCGGACTGGACGGCTCCGGACGCACGGAGGTGCTGGAGAATCTGTTCGGCGCCATGACCAAGGAGAGCGGCACCATCCGCCTCCACGGTAAGGAGATCAAGAACAAGACCCCCCGGGAAGCCATTAAAAACGGCTTCGCCCTGCTGACGGAGGAACGCCGGGCCACGGGTATCTTCGGGATCCGTGACATCAAGGAAAACACCGTCATTTCTAACCTGAAAAGCTATCTGGCAGGCGGTTTCTGCCTCAGCGAAAAGAAAATGAAAGAAGATGCCGACTGGGCGATCCAGGCCATGCACATCAAAACGCCCAGTCAATCCACACAGATCCGCTCCCTCTCCGGCGGAAACCAGCAGAAGGTCATTATCGGCCGCTGGCTTCTGACCAAGCCTGAGGTCCTGCTGCTGGACGAGCCGACCCGCGGTATCGACGTGGGCGCGAAATACGAGATCTACCAGCTGATCCTCGACCTTGCCAAGGAGGGGAAGGGTGTCATCATGGTGTCCTCCGAAATGCCGGAGCTGTTGGGCATTTGTGACCGTATTCTGGTCATGTCCGGCGGTGTTCTGGCCGGCGAGGTGGATGCCCGGAACACCAGCCAGGAGGAGATCCTGACGCTGGCAGCCAAATATGTGTAAGGAGGAGCGCACTGTGAATCAAGAAACGAACGTACAGGAAAAGGAAGCCCGTGTCCGGCAGCCGTGGACGGCCCAGCGGGTGGGAGACATCCTTTTAAATAACGCATTGCTCATCATCATGGCCATTGCGGTCGTTTACATCGCCATCAAGAACCCCAACTTCATCAAACCCGCATCACTCATCAACATCCTCTCCCAGACGGCGGCCTATCTGCCTGCCGCATTGGGCATCGGCGGCTGTATCGTGCTGACCGGTACCGACCTGTCCGCAGGCCGTGCCGTGGGTATCACCGCCTGTATCTCTGCATCTCTGCTGCAGAACGCAGCTAACATGGCCAACAAGATGTGGCCGCAGATCGGTACTCTGCCCATTCCCGTGGTCATTGTGCTTGCCATGCTCATCGGCGCGGCGATCGGCTGCTTCAACGGCTTCTTCGTGGCAAAATTCAAGCTGCATCCTTTCATCGTGACTCTGGGCACACAGCTGATCCTCTACACCGTACTGCTTTTGTATGTCCAGCAGGGCAATAACAAGGGTATGGCCATTTCCAATCTGGACCCGTCCTACACCGGCTTTGTCAAGGGCAGCCTGTTCAGCATCGGCGGTACGCCCATTCCCAACTATGTGCTGTTCGCCATCGTGCTGACGGCGGTCATGTGGTTCGTCTGGAACAAGACCACCTTTGGCAAGAACATGTTTGCTCTGGGCTCCAATGAGGAAGCTGCCAGAGTTTCCGGCGTCAATGTGTTCGGCGTGACGGTGGGCGTTTTCGCCCTGGCCGGCGCTATGTATGGTTTTACCGGCTTCATCGAGGGCGCACGTATCGGCTCCAACACGGCCAACACCGGCCTGAACTATGAGTTGGACGCCATCGCGGCCTGCGTCATCGGCGGCGTGTCCTTCGTGGGCGGCATCGGTAAGATCAGAGGTATCGTTATCGGCGTTGTCATGCTGCGGCTGATCTTCGTGGGTCTGACCATGGTGGGTGTGCCGCAGGATCTGCAATACCTCATCAAGGGCGCTATCATCCTGTTTGCCTGCGCACTGGATATGCGGAAATACCTTGTGAAAAAATGATCTGCGACAAAGATGGCCCGCCTTTGCGAGCCATCTTTGCTTTATCTGGGACTTTTTGCGGCGAAACGGCGGCAAAAACCGCCGTTTTTCCTGCAATCCAGCCAATTCACGTTCGGACTACCCCTTGAACTCGAAAAACATGGACATACCGTTTCGCTTCGCTTCACTTCGTGGTATAATAGCCGCAAAAGAGGCTGCTATCGGATCGCTGCTTTTCCATCCGGCAAAGCCGGAGGACCGGGCGGCGGAGGTGCCGTAGACAAGAAAGAAGGTCGGAGCCATGGAACTGTACCGGGTGCTGTTGGTAGATGACGAGGAGGATATCCGCGAGGGTATCAGCCGGAAAATGGACTGGCTGGGGCTGGGATTCTCTCTGGTGGGGGAGGCCGCCAACGGTCAGGACGCTTTGGAACTGGCGGAGAGTTTGCGGCCTGACGTGATCCTGACGGACATCAAGATGCCGTTTATGGACGGACTGGAGCTGTGCCGCATTTTGACAGACCGGCTCCCGGCGGCCCGGTTCGTGGTCTTTTCCGGCTTTGACGCCTTTGAGTACGCCAAGCAGGCCATCCAGTATAACATCATCAGCTATATGCTCAAGCCGCTGACCCTGGAAGGCCTGGGCGCGGAGCTGCGCAACATCCGCCAAAAGATCGATGCCCAGTTCGCCCTCTTTCGTCAGGCGGTTCCCCGCGCAGACGAACAGGACCTGCGGGCCGCCTTTCTTATGCCTCTGGTTCTGGACGACTATCCAGATCCGGACGGCGCGGCCCAGGCCGAGGCTCTGGCCCGGCAGTGCGGCCTGCTGCGGGATGCCGATGTCCGCCCCTACTACACGGTCATGGTATCCATCCTCCTCAATGAGGACGGCTCCAACTGTACGGACCCCTCCTTTCCGTCCTCGGTGCATACTCTCTCGGAAAAATATCTCCGCGGCTCCAGCTTTTTTGCCTCCGGCAAGGTCATCTCAGTGCTGCTGGGCAACCCCTCCGATTTCGAGGAGTACCTGCACATCCTGGCTGATGAGATCCCCCAGATGGCCTCCCGTGTTCTGGGCAAGCGCTGCCGCATCGGCGTGAGCCGTCCCGCCAACTCCCTCTCCGCACTGCATGACGCCTACCGGGAAGCCATGGAAGCTCTGCGCCAAGGGGATAAGACGGAAGCCGGCGCTCAGTTTATCAGCGACCTGGCCCCCGCCGTCAAAGGGGGCAATCTGCTGTGCAAGCGGGCGCTGGATACTCTGGACCAATACTATATGGATGCGGACCTCTCTCTGGTGTCGCTGAGCGGGATGCTGGACGTCAGCCCCAACCATCTCAGCGCCTGCATCAAAAAATATGCCGGCGAGACCTTTATCAACATCCTCATCCGCAAGCGTATGGAGGCCGCCCGGGATCTGCTGAGCACCTCCTCCCTGAAAATCCAGGAGATTGCCCAGCGGTGCGGCTACACCGATCAGCACTACTTCAGCTACTGCTTTAAAAAGTACTGCGGCGAGTCCCCCAACGCCATGCGCCGCCGCCTGGACCTGGAAAAGGCGGGTGAGCCCTCTTGAAACAGAACGCTCCCCGCACCGGAGTACGAATTACCACTATTCTGGTCTCCATGGTAGTGGGTGTGGTAGCCATTATCCTGTGCTGCTGTATCTTTCTGTTTTTAGACCGCTACCGCAGCGCCATGGTTCAGAGCGCCCGCACCAGCAGCGCCCAGGCAGTTTCCCAGGTATCCAACACGGTGGGCAACTATCTGCAAGACATGGACCAGGCCATGACTTTGGTCAAGCAGTCCATGCTGGAGCATGAGAGCGACCGGGATGAACTGCTGGCCGCATTTCTGGAGTTCCGCCCCGACGTGGTGGCTGTCACCAGCTATTCCGCCCAAGGAACCCTGTTGGACTGCTGGTCTCCCGGCCGACAGCCAAAGGAGAACATCTACCAAAATCTCTCCTTTAACCTGGAAAAGGCGCTCAAGTCTCAAACTGCCTACATGACCGCTCCCCACGTGGAGACCATTTTTGAGAGTTACTACCCCTGGGTGGTCACCATGACCGCTCCCCTGGACCAGGGCGGCGAGGCCGCCTGGGTCTCTCTGGACCTGAGCTTTTCCAGCATCTCCAGTTACATTAATAATGTAAGCATCGGCCAGCGGGGCTACTGCTTTCTCATCGACCGGGACGGCAACATCATCTATCACCCCCAGCAGCAGCTGCTGTACGCGGGCCTGAAATCGGAAGATACCGAGGCACTCTCCGCCCTGAGGGATGGCACCTATGTGGACGATACGGTCATCTACTGTCTGACCAGTGTGGCGGGCAGCGATTGGCGCATTGTGGGCGTCAGCTATGTTGACGAGTTGGTCAACCGCAACGTGCGGGATATGATCCGTCTGTCCGCCATGCTTGCAGTGGTCGTGCTGGTTTCCGCTCTGCTCACCAGCTGGCTGCTCTCCCGTCTGCTGGACCGCCCCCTGCGCGGGCTGGCTTCTGCTA
>OIZQ01001218.1_pt1 | contig 10689 bp, 9 predicted proteins | sample 1588491 | NCBI WGS metagenome assembly OIZQ01 (sample SAMN03283262) | human gut metagenome | biome: human-associated habitat; material: feces | host: Homo sapiens | place: USA | collected 2013
GTGTTTATTATGAATTTTGCAAAAATTCATTCAAACACGGAATTTCTTTCGACGTAGCGTAGAGGCGAACATTGTTCGCCTCTTTTTTTTGTGTTTTTAAATGTAAACTTTTTATAAATCTATTGAATATTATATAACTTTTATTTATAATAATGGCGAAATTTGAAAAGAGGTAATATCGTATATGAAATTTAAAAAGATATTGTCAATATTTTTGAGCCTTGTGCTTGTTTTGTCTGTTTTTGCAGGGCTTGAAATAAATGCTTATGCCGCAACAAGCGGAACATCGGGCGGTGTAAACTGGAATCTTGATAAATCAACAGGCGTTTTCACCATTACAAAAAACGGTAACGGCAGAGGTGCCGATTATTCAAAATATCAATTTTTTGGCGGAAACAATCAGCCTTGGTATAATGACCGTAAATCAATTAAAACGGTTAATGTTGAAGAGGGAGTTATTCAAGTCGGCTCATATTGGTTTTACGATTGTACTAATTTGACTACGGTTAATTTTAATTCTTCAACTCTTGATACCTTGGGTGATGACCTTTTCAGGGGCTGTACCTCACTTCAAAGTGTTAATCTTCCTGAAAATGCGACTTACTATTATAGTGAACTTTTCCTTGACTGTACTTCGCTTAAGTATGTTTCGCTCCCGTCAACCAATAATACCGATAACTATAAGGGCAAAATCCCCAACGGTACATTTAAGGGTTGTACTTCGTTAGAGCAGGTTTACGTCGGCAGCGGCTATACGGGTATGGACGTTAATGCTTTTAACGGCTGTTCAAAGCTTAAGGGCATTGTTTGGACAAGCGGTAATCTCTCGTCTGTTGCAAGCTCAGCTCTTACAGGCGTTGCGTCAAGTTGTAAACTTGTTGGTGCAAGTTCTCTTGTTAATGCGACAAGTGCGCTTTCATTCCAAAATGTAAACGGCTTTTGCGGCACGGCTTTAAGCTATAAATATGATGCACAAAACAAGAAGTTAAGCATTTTGGGCAGCGGCGATATGACCTCTAACCCTTGGAGCGTTTACTCCGCATTTATTACCGAACTTGATTTTTCGGGTACAAACGGTAATTTTACAATTATGAACGGTGCTTTTCAAAATTTGATTAATTCAACATATTGGGTGAATATTCCGTCAAATTGCACTAAAATAGGAAACAACGCTTTTTACAATGCAAACTTTAATTACAACAGATTTTTAGGCAATAAAATCATTATCGGCGATAATGCTTTCGGAAACGGCTCAGGCTCGTATGCACGCTTTTTCGGTATTGCAAATTCAGGCGTTCGTGATTATGTAAAAGAGGGTCAGGCTAAGGGTTACGATTGGCATTATTTTTGCCTTGACGATAAGCATAATTATGTGACTAAAACAGTTGCGCCTACCTGCGTTGAAAAGGGATATGATTTAACATATTGTACTGATTGCGATACAGACGAGGTTAAGTCTAATTATACAGACGTTACAGGTCATAAGTATGAATATACCGGCACAAACGGTCCGAGCATTGTTTATAAATGCAGTGTCTGCGGTAAAACAAATCTTCAGCTTGACGCACTTACTCTTGTTTCAAGCTTTAAGGACGCAATAACAACAGACGATAAGGCTGCGGCTTATACTCAGTCAAATTATGACGGTAAATATGACCTTAACTATAACGGCTTTATCAATGCTAAGGATTACAGTATGCTTAGCAAGATAATTAGTAATATTGATACAACGAATAAGCAAACAACTATTGATACTTCAACAACTTACCAAACAATTGAGGGCTTCGGCGCTTCTGCCGCTTGGTGGGCACAGTATGTCGGCGGCTGGGAAAATTTAGACGAGATTATGGAGCTTCTTTACAGCAAGGAAAAGGGTGCAGGTCTTGATATTTATCGCTATAACCTCGGTACAGGGTCGCAGGATGATACGCATATTACAGATGTTGACAGAAGAACGCAAGGCTTTTTGCAGAAGGACGGCACATACGATTGGAGCCGTGACGCTAATGCTCAAAAAGCGCTTGCCTCTGCTCAAAAGGCTAACAAGGATTTAAAGGTTACACTTTTCTCTAACTCCGCTCCTGTTTGGCTTACGAAAAACGGCAAGGCATATTGCTCAAACGGCGCTAATTCTAACCTTGATCCAAGCAATTATGACGCATTTGCCCAATTCGTTGTTAAGTGTTCGGAGCATTTCATTGACGAGGGTTATAATGTAACAGAGGTTTCGCCTATTAACGAGCCTGAATGGGCTTGGGCAGCCGATACAAACGGTAACGCCGGACAGGAGGGTTCTCATTGGGAGGATACTGCGGCAAGAGATTTCTATAATAACGCAATGATTCCTGCCATTAAAAAAAGTGAAAAGCTTAACGGCAGAGTCGGCGTTGACGTTTGGGAATGTGCTCAGCTTAATCACTCAACATATTTTAACGGTTTTCTTAATAATATGTTCTCATCATCAAGTATTTTCCCTAACAATTACGGCAAAAATAACTCTAATATCAGAGATTACGTTGACTCTCTCGGCACACACTCCTATTGGGCATCAACAAGTGACAGGGAAAAGGTTGCAAGCACACTTGCAGGCAATGCGCTTACTAATAATTACACCGCTGTTAAAAAGGTACGTTGCACAGAATATTGCCAGATGACAAATGACGGCAATTCAGGCGTTTACGGTCTTATTCAAAAAGAGGGCACAACTAACGGTCTCGGTATCGAATACGGTCTTGCTCTTGCAGATATTATGCATCAGGATTTAACCATTCTCAACGCTGTTGAATGGGATTGGTGGGTAGCTGTCGGTCCGGGTGTATATCCCGACGCACTTATTTATGTTAATAAGGAAAATCACAACGATGTTCAAACCTCAAAGCGTCTTTGGGTAATGGGTAACTACGCAAGATTTATTGAGGACGGCGCAAAGAGAGTTTCTGTTTCGACAGGCTCAAACTTTGCCAAAAATCTTGTGACAAATACAACTTATTCTTGGAAAGACGGCAAAACAACGCTTACTGATAAGAATAATTACATTGAGCAGACCGCTTATCAAAATCCCGACGGAACAGTTGTAGTAGTTTATATCAACAATTCAGACACAAACGAATATACAAAGTTCTCATCATCGGATTATAAGAAGTTTGAAACTTATGTAACAGATAAAAGCCGTGACCTTGAAAAATATCAAAGCGGCAACACAAATGTGGCTGTTTCAATTCCTGCAAAGAGTGTAACAACAGTAGTTCTTACACCGAATGCACAATAATAAAAAACAATAAAATTAACGGGCGAACAGTATTCGCCCGTTTTTATTTTTCTATTTCTAATACTGTTAATTTATCCCCGTCAACCTTAAATTTCACGTTCATATTATCAAATGAAATGCCGTAAATTCTGTTAGAATCATTTTGGTAGGCAGGACGTGGGTCGCAACTTAAAATGCCTGTTAGTGCGCTGATTTTATCACTTGGTATAAGCGACTTTATATTGTCGCTTATTTCAATTTCAAGCCTGTCTGCTTCGTGCACGTCTGCAAAGCTGCTTTTTGCTTCGGGGCGGCAGTCGGCATATTTTATATAAGGTTTAATGTCATAAATCGGAGTGCCGCTTTTCATATCAACTCCGCCTACCGTAAGTACTGTGCCGTGCTCTTTCGTTTGTTCAACCTTAATCAGCTTTACGCACGATAAGCCGATATTGTTAGGCCTAAACGGTGAACGGGTGGCAAAAACGCCTTTTCTTTTTTCTCCTCCAAGCCTCGGAGGCCTTACAGTCGGTGAAAATTCATCTCTTATACTGTCTGAAAACTGCCATAAAATCCAAAGGTGAGAAAATTCCTCTATCCCGTCAAATGCTTCCTTAACATTATACGGAGAATCAAGAATTATTTTGCCCTCAAGCTCCTCAACAAGACCGCTTTGGCGAGGTGCGCCGAATTTTTCAGGCAAGGGTGTATATATTTTTCCTATAGGTTTCATAATTTTATACCTTTATTTTTGATAAAACCTCACCAACCTTGTCGTGAATAACAAGGTCTGCATTTTTATCCATCGGTGTTTCGTCACGGTTTATAAGCACTAAGTATTTGCCCCTGAAATATCTTACAAAGCTTGCCGCAGGATAAACCGTCAGGCTTGTTCCGGCAATAATCAGACAGTCGGCATCGCTTATTGCTTCAAGCGCACCGTTTACGGTATCACCCTCAAGTCCTTCTTCATAAAGTACAACATCGGGTTTTACCAAGCCGCCGCATTCGTCGCAATAGGGGATAGGGGTGTTGTTTTTGATATAGTTTGCATCAAAGAATTTTCTGCATTTTGTGCAATAATTTCTAAGCGTTGAGCCGTGAAGTTCGTATACTTTTTTGCTTCCTGCCGCTTGGTGCAAGCCGTCAATATTTTGAGTCACAACTGCACTTAGTTTTCCTGCTTTTTCAAGCTCGGCAAGCTTTAGATGCGCCTTATTCGGCTTGACGTTTTCAATCAGCATTTTATCCCTGTAAAATTTGAAAAAATCAATAGTGTGGTTGTAGAAAAACGTGTGCGAAAGTATCTCCTCGGGAGGATAGTCGTATTTTTGATTATAAAGCCCGTCAACGCTTCTGAAATCGGGTATTCCGCTTTCCGTCGATACACCGGCACCGCCGAAAAATACTATTTTATTACATTCGTCAATAATTTGCTGTAAATCCATAATAGCCCCTTATTCCGCAATGTCCGCAAGGTCAAATCTTATAACCTTTTTAAGCCCGTCAAGCGTAGTTTCGACTTGATAACCGATTTTGCCGCCGCTGAACATTATTGTATCAAAATCCTTTGCACTTTCGTGAATTGTGGTTTTAAAAAATTTCTTCATCCCTATCGGTGAGCAACCGCCGTGAATATAGCCGGTGAGCGGTAAAAGTTCTTTTGATTTAATCATTTCAACCTTCTTTTCACCCACTGCTTTTGCCGCTTTTTTAAGGTTTAATTCCTTGTTTACGGGAACTAAAAATACATAGTGATTGCCTGTTTTGCCGACTGTTACAAGCGTTTTGAAAACCTTGTTTGCATCTTCGCCTAAAGCCTCGGCAACCTCTTGCCCGCCAATAGCGTCGGTGTTTAAATACGTATACTCTGTATATTTGACCTTTTTTTGGTCAAGTATTCTCATTACATTAGTTTTTTCGTCCATAGTTTTGCCTCGATATATAATTTATATTATAATTTTATCATAGAGAAATTGTCTTTTCAACATTGTTTTAAAAGTTTAAATATAGTATAATGTTTTTATTCTGAAAAAAGCTTCGGCTTTAATCACGATAATTTTTTGATATAGTGCATGGCGCAATGATTTTATTTAACGGAGTAGATAAAAATGTATAGTGCAAACGAAAAAAGATATGAAAAAGCAGAGTTTAATAAGTGCGGCGAAAGCGGTCTTTATCTTCCGAAAATTTCGCTTGGATTGTGGCAAAATTTCGGTGACAATGCCGATTATGACGAGATGAAGGATATTATTTTAACTGCCTTTGATATGGGTATTACGCATTTTGATTTGGCTAATAATTACGGTCCGAAGCCAGGAGCGGCAGAGGTGAATTTCGGTAAAATAGTACGTGAAAATCTTATGCCGTACCGTGACGAACTTGTTATCAGCACAAAGGCGGGATACAGAATGTGGGACGGCCCTTACGGTATAGGTGGTAGCAGGAAATATCTTGTGTCCTCACTTGACCAAAGCCTTAAACGCCTCGGTCTTGACTACGTTGATATTTTTTATCACCATTGTATGACGCCGGATACCGAGCTTAAGGAAACGGCGCTTGCACTTTCTGATATAACACGTCAGGGCAAGGCAATCTATGTCGGAATGAGCAACTATAACGGCAAGAAAATGCACAGAATGTACCACAGATGCGATGATTTAAACGTGCCGTTTATCATAAATCAAAATCGATATTCGATTTTTGACAGAACGGTTGAAAAGAATGATTTGAAAAAAGAGGCTAAGTCTAAGAAAAAAGGCTTGATTGCTTTTTCACCTCTTGCGCAAGGTCAGCTTACCGATAAGCTTGCTGGCGGCATTGTTGAAAATTCAAGGCTTTACAACAACGAGGTGCTTCAAAAAAAGGTAGGCTACAGCGAGGGCAGGCAGGCGCAGATTGCTCAGCTTTATAAAATGGCAAAGGATAGGGGGCAAACACTTTCTCAGCTTGCAATTGAATGGCTTTTGCAATGGGGCGAAGTTACAAGCGTACTTATCGGCGTTCACTCGAAGGCACAGCTTTTGGAAAACTTAAAGGCGCTTGAATGTAAGCCGCTTTCAAAATCGGAAATAATGCAGATAAATGCGATAGCGGGCAAGTGATTTTACTTGACAGTATTAATAATATAATATATAATATAGTGATTAAAATTCTGAGAAGGAGACATTTTTATGGCAGCAAAAACTTTTAAGATGACATCGGAAGGTAAGGCTGAACTTGAAAAAGAACTCGATTACCTTAAAACCGAAGGCAGAATTGATATAGCAGAAAAACTTAAGGTTGCACGTTCTTACGGTGACCTTTCCGAAAACAGTGAATATGATGAAGCTAAGAGTGAGCAGGCAAAGATTGAGGCACGTATCAGCGAACTTGAATATCAGCTTGACAATGTTGAGATTGTTGACAGCGTAGATAAAGATGCGGTAAGCATGGGCTCTAAGCTTAAGGTTAAGAGAATATCTGACGGCGTTGAATTATCGTTTGAAATCGTAGGCTTTGCACAGTCAAATCCGGCAGAAGGTAAGATTTCTGACGAAAGCCCTATCGGTATGGCTCTTATGGGCAAGAAGCAGGGCGAAAAAGTTACTGTTGAAGCTCCTATCGGCAATCTTGATTATGAGATTTTGTCAATCAACTAATTTATTGAAACAAGAGGTATAAATATGGCAGGAAAGTTTGAAATCACCAAAGCAGGCGACGGTACTTTCTCATTTGAATTATTTATTGATGATAATGCAGTCGGTAAAAGCCCTGTTTTTGACAAGGAGGACGCTTGCAAGAGAGGTGTTAAGGCTGTTAAGAAGAACAGCAGAATGAAGGTTCAAAACGCTCTTGCAAACGATGAGGAAAAGACTAATCCTAAATATCTTGTTGAAGCAGACGGCGATAAGGTGAAGTATACATTATTCCTTCAAACGGGTGCAGTTGCTCTTGAGGGCAGTGCCGATAATGAGGCAGAGGCTCTTGATATTATTGAAAAAATCGGCAACAATGCAAATGCCGCTCCCATGGCTATGGCAGAGGTTGTTCTTTCCGAGAATGAGCAAAAGCAGATTAGAATAGAAAAGCTTAAGGCTCTTCAAGCTTCAGGACGTGACCCATTTGAAATTACACTTGCAAGCCAAACACACCATTCAGATGAGATTAAGGCAAGTTACGATGAACTTGAGGGCAAGGACGTTATCATTGCCGGCAGAATTATGACATGGCGTGATATGGGCAAGGCTAACTTTATTGATATTCAGGACAGAAACGGCAGAATACAGTCTTATGTAAGAATGAACGATATCGGCGAAGAAGCTTTCAAGGAATTTAAAACTTGGGATTTAGGCGATATTGTTGAAGTAAAGGGATTTGTGTTTAAGACAAGAACGGGTGAAATCTCGGTTCACGCTAAGGAAATCAGGCTTCTTTCAAAATCTCTTCTCCCGCTTCCTGAAAAATTCCATGGTCTTACAGATACGGATACACGCTACAGAAAGCGTTATCTTGATATGATTATGAACCCTGATGTTAAGGAAACTTTCATCAAACGCTCAAAAATCATTACTTCAATCAGAAATTATCTTGATAATCTCGGATTTATTGAGGTTGAAACTCCTATTCTTAATACTATTGCGGGCGGTGCGGCTGCAAGGCCTTTCATCACTCACCATAACACGCTTGATATGGATATGTATCTTCGTATTGCGACGGAGCTTTACTTAAAGCGCCTTATCGTCGGCGGTATGGAACGTGTATATGAGATTGGCAGAAACTTCAGAAACGAGGGTATGGACGTTCGTCATAATCCGGAATTTACCTGCATTGAGCTATATCAGGCATTTACCGATTATCACGGAATGATGGATATTGCCGAGGCGCTTATCCGCAATGCCGCTAACGAGGTTTGCGACAGCCTTCATATCACGTTTAACGGCACTGCAATTGACCTTGAAAGTCCGTTTAGACGTCTTACTATGATTGATGCTGTTAAGGAATACAGCGGTGTTGATTTTAAAGAATTTATGAGCGATAACGAAAAGGCAATTGCAATTGCAAAGGAAAAGGGCATTGAGATTGAAAACGGAAAGGCAACATGGGGCGATATTCTCAATTCGTTCTTTGAAGAATTTGTTGAAGAAAATCTTACTCAGCCGACCTTTATTATGGATTATCCTGTTGAGGTAAGTCCGCTTACTAAGAGAAAGCCGGATTGCCCTGTTTTGACCGAACGCTTTGAGCTTTTCATTATGGGCGGCGAATACGGCAATGCTTATTCCGAGCTTAATGACCCGATTGACCAAATGTCACGTTTCGAGGCTCAAATGAAGCTTCGTGAGGCAGGCGACGACGAGGCTAATATGATTGACCACGATTTCGTAACTGCTCTTGAATACGGTATGCCTCCTACAGGCGGCCTCGGTATCGGTATTGACCGTCTTGTAATGCTTCTTACGGACAGCTATTCTATTCGTGATGTATTACTTTTCCCGACAATGAAACCGATTAACGAATAATTTTATATTTATATCAGTGGGCAATCCAATCGGGATTGCCCATTTTTAAAAATGAATGGAAATGCAAATCGGAATTTGTGGAGGATAATATGAAAGTAGATGTCATTAAGAAATATTTTCAGTCTTGGTTAGATAACGATGTTGAGGTTGTAAAACAGACTTTTTCTGAAAATGCTTTGTATAGTGAATGCTATGGACCTGAATATCATGGCTTATCACAAATTGTAACATGGTTTGAAAATTGGAATAATAAGGGACAAGTATTGGAATGGACAATCAAACGAATATTCGAGCAAAATCAAACGTTAATTGTTGAATGGTACTTCAGATGTAATTATGATGGTAAGATAGATGGCTTTGATGGCGTTACAATAGCAGATTTTGATAAGGATATGAAAATATTAAAATTATGTGAATTTCAGTCGAAGGCAGAACACTACTATCCATATGAATCATGATCTAAATTCCAGTTTGCCAACTTGACCTTTGAGAGAAGAGAAATCCCTTTCTCATAGGCATAGAAAAAGGACAGTCGATTTTCTCGACTGTCCTCTCGGATTGGTTATGTAATTGTAAAATGTTATTTTTCATTAAACTTTTGAATATGTCCGTAATCTTTAAGCTCACTATTTTCAAAAGCTTGTTGTAAATTATCGCTATCCAAAAACAACACATTTCCACTTGAGGTCAAGGGCAACAAACAAGAATCAACTTTCAGTATTTTTGCCGGATTGTCTATTAGCATAACCAGTGGATTTTTTGCTTCTATCGGCTTCGCTGCTCCAAGAGTTACATTTACAGGAAATGCAAGCAGACCGCCACCTTCGTATTCGTATAACCCTGTTCCTTTTGGCAATACGCTTCCGTCGTTTGTCAATATCGGCATTTGACTGTCTAAAAACTCTTGCATACTTTTTGATAAGCTGCTATATTCTATGGGTTTTAATTTGCCAAAATCGCCAAAGTTTTCAATCCATTTGGGATTTGTAAACACCAAATGGTCATAATTTCCCAGCTCGTCAGAAAGATCAATAGCGCTATCTACTACATAGGAGAGGAGCAAATTGTCCTCTTGGTCAGATAGCAAATTGCTTCCGGCAGTTATCAGTTCTTTATCTTCGCATACTGTATCTATGTCAGTATATTCTATAAAGCTAATTTTGGTCATGTCATATTCGGAAAGCTTATCTGTATTTCCGCACCCGGTTAAACTAATCACAAGTGCTAATACAAACATGATTATAATGTTGTTATGTTTCATAGATTTCTCCATTTTCTGTTTGTTGCCCAATTATTAAAGAAGTATAACACAAACTTATGAACAAATCAACATCATTTCAGCCTGTCCATCGTGTTCTCTGGCATACTCCCACGCCGCCTCTCGGCGTTCTTCACTGTATGGGGCGGACAGATGGAAAGAGAAACCGTCAAGATATAACACAAGGGAAATAATAAGGGAAAGCTAACCTGTGATAAACTTAGTGTTTTCAAGGGATTTGGCTTGCCGGTTGACTTTCAGGCAGAAGATGAATATAATAAATGTTAGTGGAGATTTGCCGGGTTTCATAGCCGAGCTTACAACCCTTACATCATTTGAATGACATATTGATGTAAAAGCATTCGTGAAAGTTTTTAAGCCTTTTTAAACGGCTTTAATGCCCGTTAGAACAACTTATTTCCGCAAATGAGAGAACCGAAACAAAATCCCCACAATGAAACCGATTAACGAATAATTTTATATTTATAATCAGTGGGCAATCCAATTGGGATTGCCCATTTTCTAAAATGAATGGAAATACAAATCGGGATTTGAAGGAGTGTGGAATATGAATGATATGCAAAAAAAGTTTTTCAAACATATTGCAGATATACAAGAAACCTGCGTCGAAATCTGTTTGTCTAAACACAAAAAGTATAATGATAACGAAGCCAGAGCAATGC
>OIZQ01001227.1_pt1 | contig 10652 bp, 8 predicted proteins | sample 1588491 | NCBI WGS metagenome assembly OIZQ01 (sample SAMN03283262) | human gut metagenome | biome: human-associated habitat; material: feces | host: Homo sapiens | place: USA | collected 2013
GGGATCTGCCGAACTTTTCAACATGGAAGAGATCCCTGGGGATGTCAAGGGAAATCCAAGATTAGAACAGCATCCGGATGTTGCTTCTTTCTTTGAGCGTATGACCTATATCCCATTGGAGGGTATTACACAGATGGTACCTCCGGGTGGTGCCGGTGTCGGCATGCATGTTATTCCGGTAGAAAAAGCAATCGAGATGGAAAATGGATCTGTTGATCTGGAACATATTTCCTACTGGCTTAGTAAATATGAGGGAAAATATGCAGCAAGCCCTTGTTCCTGCCGTCGTTCCCGACTGACACATGACGAAGGCTGCGCCGATGATCCGGAAGGATGGTGCGTTGCAGTTGGTGATATGGCAGATTATGTTGTAGAGACACAGAAAGACGGACGCTATATTTCCAAAGAAGAGGCACTGGATATTTTCAGACAGGCAGAAGAAAATGGTTTTGTACATCAGATCACAAACATCGATGGACAGAACAAGATTTTTGCTATCTGTAACTGTGCAGTTGGCGTATGTAACGCACTTCGTACTTCTCAGTTATTTAACACACCGAATATGTCACGTTCCGCTTACCGCGCAAGCGTAAATCCGCAGGATTGTGTAGCATGTGGACGTTGTGTGGAAGTCTGTCCTGCAGGTGCAGCAAAACTTGGACAGAAGCTTTGCACAAAAGACGGTGGAAAGATCGAATACCCGAAACACGAACTTCCGGACAACACAAAATGGGGACCGGAAAAATGGGATAAGAACTATAGAGATAATATCCGTATCAACTGCTATGATACAGGTACAGCACCATGTAAGACAGCATGTCCGGCACACGTTCCGGTTCAGGGATATGTGAAGATGGCAGCACAGGGAAGATATATGGATGCATTAAAACTCATCAAACATGAGAATCCATTCCCGGCAGTCTGCGGAGCAATCTGTAACAGACGTTGTGAGGACGCATGTACCCGTGGAACCATTGACCAGTCCGTTGCAATCGATGAAATCAAGAAGTTCATTGCAGAGCAGGAAATCAACAGTGCGAACAGATTCGTACCAAAGGTTGAGAACCATGAAGGAAAAGAATTTACAGAGAAAATGGCAATCATCGGAGCAGGTCCTTCCGGTATGTCCGCAGCTTACTACTTAAGAGAAAAAGGATATCCGGTAACCATCTTTGAAAAAGAGCAGAGAGCCGGCGGTATGCTAATGAACGGAATTCCATCCTTCCGTCTGGAAAAGAGCGTGATCGAAGCAGAGATCGACGTATTACGTCAGATGGGTATAGAGTTCAAGTTCGGCGTGGAAGTTGGAAAAGACGTTACAATCCAGCAGTTACGCGAGCAGGGATATAAAGCATTCTATGTTGCAATCGGAGCACAGGGCGGACGTAAGACAGGAGTTCCGGGTGAAGATGCAGAAGGTGTTGTAACCGGAGTAGAATTCTTAAGAAAAGCAAATATCAGTGAAGATGCACATGCACTTTCCGGAGATACTGTAGTAATCGGTGGTGGAAACGTAGCAATCGACGTATCCAGAATGGCACTTCGTTCCGGTTCCACAAAAGTATCCCAGTACTGCTTAGAGTCCCGCGATATCATGCCGGCAGCAGCAGACGAGGTAGAAGAGGCAGAAGAAGAAGGAATCACAATCGGATGCGGCTGGGGACCGAAAGAAATCTTAACCGAGAATGGAAAAGTAAAAGCAGTTGTATTCAAGAAATGTCTCTCCGTATTTGATGAAGAACACCGTTTCAACCCACAGTACGATGAGAACGATACAATCACTGTAGAGTGTGAGAACGTGATCCTTTCCATCGGACAGTCTATCGAGTGGGGCGGATTATTAGAAGGTAGCAAGGTAGAGTTAAACAGAAACAATACAGCCGTTGCAGATGCCGTAACTTTACAGACTGGCGAAGAGGATATCTTCGTAGGTGGAGACGTATACACAGGACCTCGTTTTGCTATTGATGCAATCGCAGCAGGAAAAGAAGCAAGTGTGTCCATGCATCGTTTCGTACATAAGGGACACAGCCTGACACTTTCCCGTGACAGACGTCAGTTCATCGAACTTGACAAAGATAACATCAAAGTTGAGACTTTCGACAATGCAAAACGTCAGGTACCGGGCAAGAAATCAGGAGTATCTAAAGACACCTTCCGTGACCTCAGAAGCACTTTCACCGAGGAGCAGATTAAGACAGAGGCAGCACGTTGTTTAGGCTGTGGAGCATCTGTAGTAGATCCGAATAAGTGTATCGGATGTGGTCTGTGTACCGTACAGTGTGAATTTGATGCAATCCACTTAAATCGTGAATTACCGGAGTGCAGCAACATGTGGAAATCCGAAGATAAGATGAAAGCGGTTCTTCCATATGCTCTGAAACGTAAGATCAAAATTACTTTCAGTGGTAACAAGAAGAAATAGAGGTACAGTATGCACGAACTTGGAATTTTAGTTCATATGGCAAAGACCTTGAAATCTCTTGCAGAAGAGAATCAGCTTACCGAAATCGGGGGGATCACCCTCGAAGTCGGTGAGGTCAGTGGTATCGTGCCGGAATATATGACCGACTGTTGGGCATATTACCGGAAAAAAGAAGATATCATGAAGAATTCGGAACTGAAGATAGAGATTACACCGGCGGTAACCATTTGTGAGAACTGTGGAAAAACCTATCAAACCGTAAAATACGGAAAACAGTGCCCGCATTGTGAAAGCTATGACACATATCTCCTAGAGGGGAACGGGTGCAATATAAAAGAAATAGAGGCTTGCTAAAAACGTAAAAATGTCTTAGAATAGACATCGGAATAAACTTGTCTCAAAAAGAGGACTATAGATTTTGCTGTTTCTGATATTAAACAGTAGATTTATAGTCCTTTTTATGTAACGGGAGATTTTTTGATACTATTTCCTATTACGTTCCGGCTGCCAAAATTGTATTTTCGAGATAGATTGGTCGAACAAGCTGCACAAGTGAAATATTTCGGGTTTCCTTGTGCAGAACATTCCAATGAACCTCCGAAAGCAGAAATCATGTTCGCCAGAGGGCTCCATGATTTCTTGAGTTTCATTTCCATTGCACAAAAAGAAACCTTCCATACTTCACTTGTGCAGCTTGAGGTAACGATCTCATAAAATACAGTTTTGACACCCGGATCACATGAGAAAAAAGATCAGGAGGAAACATGAACCAGGAATACATGAAAGAGAAACCGGTGCTGCCATTGATCCTCTCCATGTACACCGATGATGCTGTCCATGCTCGTGCAGTCACTTTACAATATCATTGACAGTATTTTTGTGGCAAAGATCGGAGAAGATGCCTTAGCGGCAGTATCGTTAGTTTATCCGCTTCAAAATCTGATCACGGCACTGACGGTAGGATTTGGAGTGGGAATGAATGCAAGGATCGCATTTTATTTAGGAGCGGGAGAAAAAGAAAAAGCAGATACGGCAACTTCGCAGGGAATTTTCTTAGGAACCGTGCATGGAATATTAGTCACGATCGCGGGACTTTTCTTTGCACCGGTATATTTAAGAATGTATACACAGGATGAGCGTGTACTTTCATGGAGTATTGCATATGCTAATATCATCTTTGGAATGTCGGCACTGTTAGTTGTCGGTGTAACGTTTGAAAAAGTATATCAGGCAGAAGGAAAAATGGTTACGACCATGACCGGCATGATGGCGGGCTGCATTGCCAACATTATCTTAGATCCGCTGATGATCTTTGGAATCGGATTTTTCCCGAAGATGGGCGTGCAGGGAGCAGCCGTTGCAACCGGACTTGGCTGGGTCGTAACATTGGGCTATTATCTGTGGTACTACTTCAGCGGCAGGGTGACGTTAAAGATACGCATGAAAGAGATGCGGCCGACAAAAGAGATCAGTGTCAGAATGTACCAGGTGGGAATCCCGGCAACCTTAAATATGGCACTGCCATCCCTGCTGATCTCTGCATTGAACGGAATGTTAGCCGTATATTCCCAGATGTATGTGGTCATTTTAGGTATTTATTTTAAACTACAGAGTTTTATCTATCTTCCGGCAAACGGAATTGTACAGGGCATGCGTCCGCTGCTAAGTTATAACTACGGAGCTGGGGAAAAAGAGCGCGTACGGAAAATTTTCAGGATCTGTCTGGAACTGATCGCAGGAATTATGTGCATCGGAATGTTGGTATGCCTGTGTCTGCCGCAGGAACTGATGGGAATGTTTACAAACAACAGCCAGACTATTGCAGAAGGTGCAAAAGCGCTCCGCATCATCAGCCTTGGATTTGTGATCTCCGCGGTATCAGTAGTCTGTGCAGGAGCATTAGAGGCACTTGGAAAAGGAATGTCCTCATTAGTCATTACACTTTTAAGGTATGTAGTGATCATATTGCCGGCAGCCTATATCGGAAGTCATTTCTTGGGAGTAACGGGAGTCTGGAGTGCATTCGTGATCGCCGAAACGCTGACTGCAATCGTCGCCATATTAATATGGAAAAGACAGAGAATGTAGAAAAATGTAAAAAAAGTGTGAACGTAAGCATTGACAACCTTCAAATTAATGATATACTAGACAATGTGTTATAAACGAAACTTAGCCGGAAGTACCGGTGATGCAAAGAGGCATAGAGCAAAGCTATGCCTTTTGCTTACTCAAAACATGGAGGGAAAGAAATGAAGAAATTTGCAGCATTACTGCTTGCAGGGGCTATGGCATTTTCCATGATGGCATGCGGAAGCAGCAGTGACAAGAAAGCAGACGACAAATCATCTGACAGCAAAAAGACAGAGTCTGCAAAGAGCACGTCAGCGTCAGATATCAAAGTCGGAGTAATTTACATCGGCGATGAGAACGAAGGTTACACAGAGGCACACATGAAGGGTATCCAAGAGATGAAAAAAGAGTTAGGATTATCTGATGATCAGATCATCGAGAAGACTCTGATCCCTGAAGATGAGACATGCTATGATGCAGCAGTGGATTTAGCTGAGCAGGGATGCAACATTATCTTTGGAACAAGTTTTGGACATGAGTCCTATCTGCTTCAGGCAGCAGCAGAATATCCGGATGTACAGTTCTGTCACGCAACAGGATATCAGGCAGCAAGCAGCGGACTTGACAATATGCACAACTACTTTACAGCAGTTTACGAATCCCGTTATGTATCCGGTGTTGTAGCTGGTTTAAAATTAAACGAGATGATCGAAAATGGTGATATCAAAGAAGACCAGACAAAGATCGGTTATGTTGGAGCTTACCCATACGCAGAGGTAAAATCCGGTTATACAGCATTCTTCTTAGGAGTAAGAAGCGTATGCCCATCCGCAACCATGAAAGTTATCTACACAAACAGCTGGGCAAGTATTGACCTTGAGAAAGAAGCAGCAGAGTCCTTAATCGCAGACGGATGCGTATTAATTTCTCAGCATGCAGATACAACAGGTGCTTCTACCGCTTGTGAAAAAGCAGGTGTTCCAATCGTAGGATATAACGTATCCATGATCGCAACAGCTCCTACACAGGCATTAACATCTGCATCCATCGACTGGGGCCCATACTACACATATGCAGTAAAGAGCGTTATTGATGGAACAAAGATCGATACAGACTGGTGCAAAGGCTATGACGATGGCGCTGATAAGATCACAGAGCTGAACGACAAAGCAATTGCAAAGGGAACAAAAGAGAAAGTAAAAGAAGTAGAGGATGCGATCAAAGATGGCTCTTTACATGTATTTGATACTTCTACATTTACAGTAGATGGAAAAGAACTTGATTCCTGGAAAGATGACAACGGAAATGAGTACATCAAAGACGGTTACTTCCACGAGTCAGAGTTACATTCTGCACCTGCATTTGCTATCAACATTGATGGTATTGAGAGCGTAGAGAAATAAATAGAGTGCAATCTATTTGAAAGCATCAAAGGGGTTGTTGCGAAATGATATTTTGCAGCAATCCCTTTCAAGGTTAAGGAGGTTTGGTTTTGGAACAGGCGAATGCGATCGAGTTAAAAAATATTACGAAACGCTTCGGGGAGGTTGTTGCAAACGACAGTGTGGACTTATCCGTAAAGCATGGAGAGATTTTATCCGTCCTTGGAGAAAACGGAAGTGGTAAGACTACACTGATGAATATGATATCAGGCATTTATTTCCCGGATGAGGGACAGATTTTTGTGGACGGCGAAGAGGTGTCTATCTGTTCCCCAAAGGATTCTTTTGCATTGGGGATCGGAATGATCCATCAGCATTTTAAGCTGGTAGATGTTCTGACGGCAGCAGAGAATATCATCCTTGGTTTAGAAGGAAAAAGTGTTCTGGATATGAAAAAGGTAGTTCAGGATATTCAGGAAGTGACCGAACGTTACGGTTTTGAACTGGATCCGAATCAGAAGATTTATGATATGTCAGTTTCCCAGAAGCAGACCGTAGAGATTGTAAAAATGCTTTACCGTGGTGCAAATATTCTGATACTGGACGAGCCTACGGCAGTTTTAACACCGCAGGAGACAGAAAAATTATTTACCGTACTGCGTAACATGAGAGATCAGGGGAAATCCATTATCATCATTACGCATAAGCTGAATGAGGTACTTGCACTGTCTGACCGTGTATCGGTTTTAAGAAAAGGAAAATATATCGGTACGGTAGAAACGAAAAATGCAACGGCAGAATCTTTAACAGAGATGATGGTCGGTGAAAAAATAGATCTGAATATAGAGCGCCCGGATCCGGTGAACCCTGTAAAACGTCTGGTGATCGAGAATCTTTCCTGTGTGAACAAGGAGGGCGTAAAGACATTAAAGAATGCGTCGATGGAAGCTTATGGAGGAGAGATCCTCGGTATTGCGGGAATTGCCGGAAGCGGACAGAAGGAATTGCTTGAGGCAGTTGCAGGACTTCAGATGACGGAATCGGGAAGTGTACGTTATATTACAGAAGATGGTGAAGAAAAAGAACTGCTGAGTATGAAACCGGCAGATATTAAAAAACTTGGAGTGGCATTATCCTTTGTACCGGAGGATCGTCTGGGAATGGGACTGGTTGGTTCCATGGGAATGACAGGCAACATGATGCTCCGTGGTTATAATGAAGGACGTGGAATTTTTGCAAACCGCAAAGAACCAAAAGAATTGGCAGAAAAGATTGTAGACCAGCTGCAGGTGTCCACACCGAGCGTCAACACTCCGGTCAGCCGTCTTTCCGGCGGTAATGTGCAGAAAGTACTGGTAGGACGCGAGATTTCCGCAGATCCTACGGTATTGATGGTGGCATATCCGGTCCGTGGACTGGACATCAACTCATCACTGACGATTTATGATCTGTTAAATGAGCAGAAAAAACGCGGTGTTGCCGTAATCTGTGTCGGCGAAGATCTGGATGTATTATTAGAGCTTTGTGATAAGATATTAGTGCTTTGTGGTGGAAAGATTACCGGTGTTGTAGATGCAAGAAAGACCACAAAAGAAGAAATTGGTCTGTTGATGACGAAGGAAGAGGAGGAATCCGAGGCATGACAAGTGAACATTCAGTTTCAAAAAAAGAACCGTTGGTTCATATCTCGAAAAGAGACAGGATCTCTTTTGGAAAAGCATGGGGAATCCGAATTATTGCAGTATTAATTTCTTTAGTAGTATGTGCATTGGTCATCGTTGCACTGACAAAGTTAAATCCTTTAGAAGTATATCGTTCGATCGCGGATGGAGCAGTCGGAACGGAAAGACGTTTGTGGGTGACGATCCGTGATACGATGATCCTACTGTGTATCGCAGTCGGACTGACACCGGCATTTAAAATGCGGTTTTGGAATATCGGAGCCGAAGGTCAGATCTTAGCGGGAGCAGCCGCAGCTGCAGCCGTTATGATCTATGGCGGAGATTCGATGAGCAATGGTGTGTTACTGGTTGTGATGTTTTTAGCAGGACTTGCCGCAGGTTTAGTCTGGGGTCTGATCCCGGCAGTATTTAAAGCATTTTTAAATACGAATGAGACACTGTTTACCCTGATGATGAACTATGTAGCGATGCAGATCGTAACTTTCTGTATCGTATTCTGGGAGAACCCGGAAGGTTCTAATACCGTCGGTATTATCAATGCGCCGACACAGGCTGGATGGCTTCCGGCACTGGGCGAATGGACTTACGGCTGGAATGTGATCATCATTATGGCGATCACGCTTTTGATGTATTTCTATTTGAAATACAGTAAGCAGGGATATGAGATCGCAGTCGTTGGAGAAAGCGAGAACACCGCACTCTACGCAGGAATCAGCGTAAAAAAAGTCATCATGCGTACGATGGCGATTTCCGGAGCAATCTGCGGAATTGCAGGTTTCGTATTGGTCAGCGGTGCAAGCCATACGATTTCTACCAGTACGGCAGGCGGAAGAGGATTTACGGCGATCATCGTTGCATGGATGTCAAAATTCAATACCTTTGCAATGATCTTAGTATCCTTCTTCTTGGTATTTATGGAAAAAGGAGCGATCCAGATCGCATCCCAGTTCAATCTGAACGAGAATGCATCGGAAGTTATCACCGGAATTATTTTATTCTTCCTGATCGGATGTGAATTTTTTATCAATTATAAAGTAGAGTTCCGTAAAAACAGAAAGGAGGCAAAATAAATGACAGTGCTGATTACCTTTATTCAAAAAGCGATCGGACAGGCAGTGGGAATGCTCTTTGGAGCAACCGGAGAGATTATCACTGAGAAGTCCGGAAACCTGAATCTTGGAATTCCGGGTATGATGTATATGGGAGGAATTGCAGGTCTGATGGGAGCCTTCTTCTATGAAAAAACGGCACAGAATCCGAATGGTCTGGTAGGACTGCTGATCTCTTTTGTATGTGCAGTTCTCTGTGCAGCTTTCGGTGGACTGATCTACAGTGTACTGACCATTACCCTGCGGGCAAACCAAAATGTAGCAGGTCTGGCACTGACAACCTTTGGTGTAGGTTTTGGTAACTTCTTCGGAGGTTCTATTTCAAAACTGGCAGGCGGTGTTGGTCAGATATCCGTAGCAACAACTGCAGATGCTTATCGCAAGAGCATTCCGGTGTTAAGTGAGATTCCGGTAGTTGGAAAGATATTATTCTCCTATGGATTTTTAACCTATCTTTCTGTTATCCTTGCGATCTTAGCTTCCTGGTATCTGAATAAGACCAGACAGGGTCTGAACTTAAGAGCGGTCGGTGAAAGTCCGGCAACCGCAGATGCAGCAGGAATCAATGTTACAAGATACAAATACCTTGCTACCTGTATCGGTGGAGGCATTGCAGGTTTAGGCGGTCTTTACTTTGTTATGGAATACCTTGGAGGAACATGGACAAACAATGGATTTGGTGACAGAGGATGGTTAGCGATCGCACTGGTTATCTTCGCATTGTGGAAACCGGTCAATGCTATCTGGGGTTCCTTCTTATTTGGAGCACTTTATATTCTCTACCTTTACATTCCGGGATTGACGAGAAGTTCCCAGGAGATATTCAAGATGCTTCCATATGTGGTAACGATCGTCGTGCTGATCATTACAAGTTTCAGAAAGAAACGCGAGAACCAGCCACCGGCAAGCCTTGGAGAATCCTATTTCCGTGAGGAAAGATAAGGGTATTCTGGAACTTAAAATACTAATTGAACGAGAAGTATATAGCAGATCGTGCCGCCGGCGATAGATAAAAGCATCTGGCGTTTCCACGGGTGCAGAAGAACAACTACCGCAATGGCGATCGCTTCAGGGATTCCGTGGCTGCCAGAAAAGATACTTGCATTTTTTAAGCAGTAAGCGATCGGCAGTCCAAACACTGCAGCAGGGAGAACTTTTCCAAGATACCGGATATACTTTGGGGTCGGTTTTCCCGATGGAAAAACTAAAAATGGAAGAAAACGTGTTACCATCGTGGCAAGAACAACCGCTGCGATGGTAATTATTTGTTGTGTCAACGTCATCATGCGGTCTCACCGCCTTTCTCTAAAGGTTTTCGTAAGAGTGTCAGCACTCCTGCGATTGCGATCATGGAAGGGATCATAAAGTCATCTGCGCCAAAGGCGATCAGGCAGAGCAGCGAAAGCACAATGCCAAGAATAGAACTGGTATGATCCTTATCTTTCAGCCATTGTTCTAAAAAGATCACAACGAACAGGGCAGTCAGAACAAAATCCAGACCTTCTGTATTAAAATGAATAAACGAGCCTAAGACACCACCCAAGGTAGAACCGAAGAACCAGTAGAACTGATTCAAAAGCGTTACAAAGAACATAAACCAACCCTTGTCCACGCCCTCGGGAATGTCCGCTGTATAGTTAATGGAAAAACTCTCGTCGCACATGCCAAAGATCAGATAGCACTGTTTCCATCCGGTGCCACGATATTTATCTAACATGGAAATACCATAGAACAGATGTCTGGCATTGATCATCAGTGCCATTACGAATGCCTGCAGCGGGTTAAATGCTCCAAGCAGAAGATTCACTGTAACAAATTCCATGGATCCGGCAAAAATGGTGATGCTCATAAGCATCGGATACCAGAAACTGAAACCGGAAACATTCATATAAATCCCATAAGTCAATCCTAAAAACCAGAAACCCGCAAAGATGGGAACCGTCAGCGGAAAGGCAGCCAAGGGAAGAAATTGTGAAAAAGTATC
>OIZQ01001243.1_pt1 | contig 10532 bp, 9 predicted proteins | sample 1588491 | NCBI WGS metagenome assembly OIZQ01 (sample SAMN03283262) | human gut metagenome | biome: human-associated habitat; material: feces | host: Homo sapiens | place: USA | collected 2013
ATCTCCCCCCACCTCATTATAGGATCATTTATCAAGGAGGAACCAACTTTGGCAACCAAGGATAACTTTTTCCAAACTTCAGATGGGCTATGGCTGTATTTTGAAGTAACCGGCGAAGGACGCCCGATCGTGCTTATCCCCGGCTTCGGCGAAGCGCTCACCATGTGGAAATACGCTGTACCCGTGCTTTCTCAGCGTTTTAAGGTGGTTTGTCTTGATCCCCGCGGCCATGGCCGCTCCATGAAAGCCGCCGGAAACAACCGTCAAATTCGTATGGCGCAGGACATCCGCGAACTCATTGACCATCTTGGCCTCGAAGACGTGCTGCTCGTCGGCCACTCACTTGGCGGTGCGCAAGTGGCAACGTATGCTGAAACGCAGAATGAGCACAAACTGCGCGGCATGATTCTTGCCGATGCAACAATGTTTGGTTTCAGCGATGCAGAATGGAACCACCATAAAGCCAACCATTACAACATAGACAACTGGATTGCCCGCATGATGCCCTATTGGACGGATCCCGTTGCGTATGCAGCAAAGGGACGCGCAAACTCCCCGCTTTCTCCCGAAGATGCAGAGATGATGTATCAAGCTTCTCTTCAGATTCCGCCGTTCGTTGGGCTCGAGTATCATCTGGACACCTATTTCACCGATAACATGACCCCGCTTTCCAAGCGCACCATCCCGGTTGCCACCTTCGTTGCGCACTCCGCTTACCATGATGCGTGGGAATCCGGCCATGAGGCAATCAAGCGGCTTGTAAATTCCCCGCTTGCGATGTGCTATGAGTTCCACTGCGGCAATCACTTTTTCCCCATTCTTGAAGCTGATAAGTTCAACGAATGCGTCCTTGATTTCAGCGATAAAATCGATGCGCTGAACCAATAAACTTTTTGCCATTCCAATTTATTTGCAGGAGGTATCCACGTGAATATGGCAGTCCTTTCCCTTATCTTTTTGGTGCTCGTGCTGGTGCTCGGGTTCTGGAAAAAAGTCAATATGGGCTATCTCGCAATGGGCGCAGCGCTCATCCTCGGCCGCATTGGCGGCGTTGCAGATAAGGCCATTGTCTCAAGTTTCAACACAAGCCTGTTTGTTTCCCTCATCGGTCCAGCCTTCCTGTTCAGCATGGCGGTAAATAACGGGACGATCGACCTGCTTGCGAAAAAGATCCTGCGCCTTGCCGGAAAAAGCACACACATCGTTCCCCTGCTGATTGCGTTGTTGACCTTCGCGCTCAGCGCACTCGGTTGCGGTAATATCCCCACTTTTGCGATCCTTCTTCCGCTGTCCATCGTTATCGCGCTTGAGCTCGGCATTGACGCCATCGCAATGGCACTCATCGTCACCGTTTCTTGTAACCTCGGGTGCATGTCGCCCGTGTCCAATGCCGGCATCATCCTGACGAACCTCATTGCAGAGACCCAATTCGCCGGACAGTATTCTTGGGAAATCTTTGGAAATGCCTGCATCGCCTGGCTCATCTCAGTTCTCGCGTTCTATTTTATCTACAAGCTTTACAAGCCCAACGCTGAAAAACTTGAGATGTTCAAGGATTTGCCCAAGTTCGACAAGAAGCAGAAGCTTACTCTTGTGGCCTGTGCCGCTGTGGTGATTGTCGTGTTTGCCTTCGGCGTCAACATTGGCCTTGCTGCGCCGCTTGCCGCCGTTATTCTCGTCATCTTTGGCGTAGCGAACGATAAGGCTGCCATCAAGATCATGCCCTGGGGCACCTATATCCTCGTTTGTGGCGTGAGCATGCTCATGGCTGTTGTCAAAACGCTTGGCGGCGTTGATTTGTTGGTGGATGGCCTCACTTCCGTGATGAGTACGCATACCGTCAACCCCATCATCTCGCTTGCTTCCGGCATTCTCTCGTGGTTCAGTTCCACCACCGGTGTGGTTATGCCCACTATGATTCCCACGGTGCCTGGCATCATGGAAACTTTCCCGAACATCAGCTACAGTGCGGTTATCTGCGGTATTACCATCACCTCCTTCTTTGCGGCTTACAGCCCTGCCTCCACCGGCGGCGCCGGCGTGCTTGCGCAGTATTCCATCTTTAACAAAGAAGCAAGTGAACAGGATTCCAACAAACTGTTTATCCGCCTGTTCCTGACCTCGGTTGTTGCGGTGATCGCAAGCGTTGTGCTTTCTGCAATCGGCGTATTCAACATCTTTTAATTTCCGCATTTGTTAAAGGACGAATGTATTATGCATCTTGAAATTCCCTGTTGCATCCTGCGCGGCGGCACTAGCAAGGGCGTTTACCTTATGGAAGGCAGCCTGCCGCCCGCGGGAGCCGCGCGCGATGCAGCTCTGCTGCGCCTGATGGGAAGTCCAGACCTCCGCCAAATCGACGGGTTGGGTGGCGCTACCTCAGTAACAAGCAAAGTTGCCATCATCAGTCCCTGCGAAGATGCGTGCGCAGATGTGAATTATACCTTTGCGCAAGTAAGCATCGATAAGCCAGTGGTATCCTATGCCGGAAACTGCGGTAACATCTCATCCGGCGTTGGGCCGTTCGCAATTGAAAGCGGTCTGGTTTCGGCATGTGACGGAGTAACGCCCGTGCGCATCTACAACACCAACACGCAGAAAGTCATTATAGCTCACGTACAAACGCCGGGCAAAAAAGTTTGCTATGATGGCAATGTCTCCATTGCCGGTGTACCCGGCACGGCGGCACCGGTTCGACTTTCATTTGAACGCCCTGCAGGCTCGGTCACAGGCATGCTGCTTCCCACGGGCAACACAACGGACACCCTGGATGTCCCCGGTGTCGGAACGCTTCGCGTATCCATTGTGGATGCCGCAAACCCACTTGTTTTCGTGATGGCACATGACCTTGGGCTGACCGGCAAGGAGCTGCCCGCTGAAATAAATGGGAACAGCGCCCTGCTTCTACTGCTTGAACGTGTCCGCGCGGCTGCCGCGCTCCGTCTTGGTTTCATCAATACACTGGAAGAATCTGCCACGCGCTCTCCGGGTGTACCAAAGCTCACGCTTATCGCCCCTGCGGAAGACTATACCACACTCACGGGAGAAACCGTTTCTGCCGCATCGGTCGATATTCTTGGACGCATGATGTCTATGCAGAAGGCGCATGAAACTTATGCTCTTACAGGCGTGATCTGCACGATTTGCGCGGCATGTATCCCGGGAACGCTCGTACATGCGCTTGCTGCAAACCGTCAGCGGTCGGATCATCTTGTTATCGGCCACCCAGGCGGCATACTGGAGGCCGGCATTGATTGCTCCCTTCGCCCCGATGGTACGCTGGACATCAAAGATGCCTACAGTTACCGCACCGCCCGCCTCCTCATGCGCGGCATGGCCTATATTTAACAGAGCCGGCACGCGGAGGCGGAATGGGTTTCGGAGTTCCATTAAGCCCTAGGTGCCATGGGCTAAAACTACAGCGGCGCAAAAAAAGAACATGGGAACCGGCCACGTGACTCGGTTCCCATGTTGCTATGTGGGGCATATTATGCAAATCTATTGATGCGGATCAACAGTCCGTTTCGTCTTTTTCGATTGATGAGCTTCAGCAGCTCGTTTTGCCCTTTTCGATTCTTCATAAAGCATTTTGCGTATTTTCAACGCGGCTCTCAGCTTTCCTTCACATTCTTCACAAATTATGCGGCCTTCACCACAATACTCGCCGCACACCAGACAGTATAAATCACATTCACGCATTTCCGACTTTCCCCTCATCCATCGATCGTGCTAAAAAGCACTGCGCTTTTGCCTGCGAGGTAGCGTTCACTCGGTGGCTTCCCCATTGCTGATGTTCTTATCTTCCGGATGTACGTCCCCAGCAGATCTGTTGCAGAACACGGTTACCCTGGTTTTGCCGCCGTAAGTGCAGGTATACAGCACCAAATCGTATCCGCTGTTTTGGACGGCTTCCACCTCCGTGGGGTTGGGCGTGTCCACGAGAACGACCTCATAGGTGTTTACGGTGTCATCCATATCCGTGAAAAGCACGGCATCGCCCGCTTCAAGTTCAGCCAAATAACCGAAGTGCCGCTTGTAATTGTGGGCTGCGATAACAAGATCGTCCGTTTTCGATGAGCCGAACTGGCGACAGGGCGCAATTTTCAACTTTTCATAATCCCATTCGGACATGATGGGCAAATCAAGTTCCAGCACGGGAATGGACAGATAGCCGATATATCCGTACCCATCGATTTCCACCACCGTCAATTCCGGGTCAAACGGTTCTGGAGTTTCCGCAGATTCCCCGGCCTCCTGCCCTGCTGCGGGGGTGATCAAAGGCGCAGGCGTGATCCTTTCTTCAATGATGGCGCGCACATCGATCAGCAGTTCGTCGGATTCCCGCCCTGCCTGCCTGTCCTCATAATAATTTGAGAAAACAAGGAGCAGCGCTGCGAGAATTAGCACCGCTCCTGCAAGCACGAGTATCACACCCGCCCGTTTATGCACGTTTGTCCTTCCTCTTCTTCAGGATCATGATGATGCCGAATGCGACGAGCAACACACCCAGCCCGCACAGCACCGGAATCGGCCAGTTCAGCTGACCCGTTTGCAGAAGCGTTGCGGTGTTGGTGATCGTTACCGTGCCATAGCGCGCATTATAATAGGGAACATAGCCCTTCGGAATGCTGGACTCCACAACCTGCCAGTTGCCATATTCCGATAGGTTCCACCATGTATAGCTCCAGTTGTTGGCAGCGCTGAGCGTGACAGCATCCACCATTCTTTCGCCATTATAAAGCGTCACGTTCACAAATTCCGGGCGGCCGATGCCGTTGTCGTTCCAAACCTTGCGCACGGTGAGGTTCGTATAATCCGGATCCTCCGGCTCTTCCCACGGGCGGGCGTTGATAATCGTCCACTCGTTTCCGTTCACGGAATACCTTGGCGCGTCATACCCGGAAAGAACCGTTTCTTCTTCCACCGTCCACGTATTGTCGGCATCCAGCTTATCGAACGTATAGACCCAGCCCATTTTTGCCGTGAGCTCAATGGATTCCACCGGATCCCCGTTGCACAGCAGGTTCACCTTCACGCTTTCCGGGCGGCCGTAATAGTTGCCGTCGTCCCAAACCTTACGCACGGTCAGCTGTGTTTCGCGGAAGGCTTCCACGGTGAACACCCAATCCACCTCGCCCACGCGGTTCATATATTCATTGCCAAGGTCAAGCGGAACCGCGAGTTCCACAGTCAGCGCGGCAGTCCCCCCTTTGTTCACCCTGCCGAGCTCCACCGCGCCAAACGCAGCGTTGGGCGCGCCCGTGAAAATGGGTTCCGCCGTTTTGTCCGCGCCGTTCCAAACCTTCATGGTGAGCTTGGAAAGGAAGTCGTTCATGCTTTCGAGCGTCTCGGCTGCAAGCACTTTTTCGCTCATCGGCTGCGCTTCTGTGTGCTCCTCGGGATGCGGCACCGCCTTCAGGTAAAGCCGCACATAGTCATAATCCTGCGCTTCGTTTTTAAATGTGATGCTTTCGGTGAGCACATCGCCGGGCATGACCCCCTTAAAGCCATCGAACAGATCCGTGTTCGTGTATTCGCTGCCGGGGCCGAAGATGAAATTCGTGCCATCGAAGGTAATTGTGGAAGGTTCATCCGCCAATGCGGGTGCGGCAAGGCTCAGACACAGCATCAGCACCAGAAGGAGCGAAGCAACCGTTTTGCATGTCTTTTTCATATCCGCACCTCCTTAACCATTCTGCTCAGCGGACAAGGTGCTGGGATCAATGCCCCAGGCTTCTTTGACCGCGTTGGCGGGCGCACTCTGGATGGCCTCCGCCATCACTTCAATGACCTGCTTTCCGCCGTCTGCATCCGTGTATTTGCCAGTAAGTGTAACACTATCAATTAAATCTGCAGTAGGCTCATCATCAGGAGCAACCGGCAGGGTGTAGTAGTAATAACCGCCGAACTCTTTCCAGTTTTCACCGGGAGTAAAGTCAGGAATTGTTGCTGTACCGCCGATGTGCTGACCCTCGTCATTCACCCGGTAAGTCACCAGCTTCACGCGGATGTAAGCTTCGGTATCCCCGGTGTTCGTCACATACACGTTTTTCTTTGTGTTACCGTCAAAGGTTTCCGTCACTTTGCAGGCCACATTTGAAGGCGTGAATTCGTTTTTTACGTCCACAGTATCCGCAACCAGGTATGCCAGCGTGCCGCTGACTGCCGCGGACGCAATGAGCAGGAAAGCGAGGACAAGCAAAGCGATTTTCTTCCCGCGCCTGCGCTTGCGTTTTGCATTTACGGCCGAACTTTTCTCTTGATTCATCGTACTCCTCCACCTCCCTTAGTTTGCGTTCATAGTCGTGGAAACACCAAAGATGTTCTGCACAACGCTGCTGAACCCGTTGAGCCAGAAATTATTGACCTTGGTATTCGCACAAGTGATGCTGCCAGTCGGGTTATTGGCTGTCAGCTCTGCGCTGCCGCCGTTGCCGGCATTGTAGCGCCAGCTCCAACCTGTATCTTCTGCGATGGTATAGGTGCCAACGGGCAACTCATAGATGGTCACGTTGCCGTTGCCGGTGATGCTTGCCTCGGTGTACTTCTCGCCGTCCTTATTGACCGTGAACACATACGGTTCATTCTCCGCACCGCCGGTCTTGGTGATGGTCAGCGTGCAGGTCTTGACGTGGAGCAGGAATTCCTCCTTATTTGCGTCAAAGCCGCAAGCCGGGTCACAGGCGGTGTGTAGGAAGGTGGTGTACTCGTTCACATCGGTGCCGCCAATTTTCACCGTCACGTTGACCGGGATATCGAGCTTGGTGTTAACAACGTTGCTTTGCAGTCCCGCGCCGGGGGCGTAGTTGATGTCCAAGGTCGGCTTAAGGCAGTCAACGCATACCTTGCGGAGCAGGTGGAAAGTCAAAAGGAGCACTACAGCGCGTTGACCACACAATATGAAACCATCCGCATGCTCCGCCATGATATCGCAAGCCACATGCACACAGTTCGCGCGCTGTTGGAAAACGGCGAGTTGGAACAGGCCGCCCGGTATGCTGATGAGCTTATTCCGCGGCATAAATTCCAATCCAACCTGGGCGAATGTGAAAACCCCATTGTGGATGCGTTCCTGTTCCGCCGCATCAGCGAGGCGCAGCAGAAAGGGATCTCCGTGGAAGCGCATGTCACACTCCCTGCGGAAACACGCATTGCCAATGTTGATCTGGTAAGCGCCTTCGGCAACTTCATGGACAATGCGGAGGAAGCCTGCATGCAGGTTGCGCCGGAGCAGCGTACAATCCGCATCTGCGCAAGCGTTTCGGATGGAATATGCAGCATCCGCATGGAGAACAGCACGCCGGATGACCCGGTGCACCGCCCCCGCATTTCCGGTCTGAGCCGCGGTGTCGGCATGCACATTTTGAACGGGCTCGCCGTGCAATACGGCGGGTCGTTTCTCACAAGCGTTAAGGACGGATGTTTCTGTTCTTTACTTACTATGCAAGCATAAGGAGGAATGAAAATGCTTCGAATTGCAATCTGCGATGACGAACTGCTCCATTGCGCATACACCGCACAAATGATTGAACGCGTTCCAGAATACGCCGATGCAAAAATCCGGCAGTACACGAATCCGCAAGAGCTTTTGGATGACCTTAAGGCCCAGTCGTTTCCTGCGGATATCGCGATTGTGGATGTCTGTATGGAGCAAATGAACGGCATTGCTCTCGCAAAGCAAATCAATGCGCTTGTGCCGAGTTGCCAGATCATCTTTCTGAGCGCATATTTGAAGTATGCCACTGAAGTATATGCGGCAGATCATGTGTATTTTGTGCTGAAGGAACAGATGGAAAGCCATTTTATTCCGGCATTGCAGAAAGCCGTCAGCAAAGTGCGCTCCGCCTTTTCGCGGACGATCCTTCTGAAAAATGGACGTTCCGAAGCCATCCGCATTTCCGAGGATGACATCATTTCCCTTGAACGGGTGCTGCACAAAACCCGCATTCAAACCACAACACAGGAATACTGGACGCAGCGCACCCCGGCGGAACTGCTGACCGGAACTAACTGCAACCAGTTTTTCCGCTGCCATCAAAGCTATTATGTTAACATGCAATATGTCGTATCCATGGTTCAGGATAGCTTTCTGCTCAAAAGCGGGCAAAGCGTCCCCATTTCGCGTTCCTACAAAAACGCTGCAAAGGAACGTTTTCTGTTTACGAGGCGGACATAAGCTTTTTATCCCCGCTATCAACGTTTCCGTTTTGGACATTGGCACAGCACATCACAGAGTCATCTCCAGCTGTCATCTGCATGCCTTTTCTTTCAAAACGCCATACCGCCTTTCACATTCCGATATCATGATTTCTAAAGCGCAGTCTGCTGTGTTTATCTGAAACGAGGGCGCGGATTTCCGCGCCCTCGTTTAATTCCAATGATGTTATGATTGTGATGTTATCTCTCAGCAAAAATGGCAGGCAACATACCGATGCGGCGCCTTCTCCTGCATCTCCGGTTCCTGCTGCGAGCAAATTTCCTTTGCATACGGACAACGCGTATGGAACCTGCACCCAGAAGGAGGATTTACCGGGCTTGGGATCTCTCCGGTAAGCATTTCTTTGTCCTCTTTCCTGTGCATCGGATTCGGTTTTGGAACAGCCTCCAGCAAAAAGCGGGTATAGGGATGCAGCGGTTTCCCGTAAACATCCGCAGTGATTCCAAGCTCGCACACTTTCCCGAGGAACATCACGCAAACGCGATCCGACAAATACCGCACAACGCTCAAATCATGGGAGATAAAGAGGTAGGTCAGATTCATTTCTTTCTGCAAATCCCCCAGCAGGTTCAGCACCTGCGCTTGAATCGACACATCCAGCGCCGAAACCGGTTCATCGCAAACGATCAGCTTGGGATTGAGTGCCAATGCGCGGGCAATGCCAACGCGTTGTCGCTGTCCGCCGGAAAACTGGTGCGGATATCTGTTGATAAATTCCGGCCTGATTCCGCATTTCTTCAGCAATTCCTCTACACGCTGCGTCGTTTCGGCTTTCGTTTTATACACTTTATAGGTATCCAACGGTTCCGCCACAATATCGCGGATCGTCCAGCGGGGATTAAGCGATGCATACGGATCCTGGAAAATGAGCTGCATTTTCCTGCGAAGCTGGCGCATTTCTTCCGGCTTCATCTCCTGCATGACTTTTCCCTCAAACGCAACCGTCCCAGCCGTCGGTTCAATCAAGTTCAGGATCAAACGCCCTAAGGTGGATTTCCCGCAACCGGATTCGCCCACCAGCGCAAGCGTTTCACCCTCATAAATCGACAGATTAACATCCGTTACGGCATGTACAACCGCTTTTGATTTTCCCCAATTGCTGGACCCAACCTTAAACTCTTTGGTAAGGCCCTTTGTCTCAATCAGCGTTTTTCCGTTCATTTGCTCATAACCTCCTTATCAAAGAGGAAGCAGCGGGCTGTATGCCCATCCGATACCGTTTGCATTTCGGGTTCACGCATCGTGCAAATCTTCATCGCCTTTGGGCAACGCGGACAGAAACGGCAGCCTTTGGGCAGTGCCAGCAGATTCGGAACCATGCCCTTAATCGTATATAGCCTGTCCTTCGCTTCCGAAGTATCCGGGATTGAATTCAGCAAGCCATATGTGTAAGGGTGGCTCGGGTTCTGGAACAGCTCATAAACATTGGCATGCTCCATAACTTTTCCAGCATACATGACATAGACTTCATCGCACAGTTCGGCCACGACACCCAGGTTATGGGTTATCATGATGACCGAAGTCCCTTTTTCCTTTTGCAGCCCACGCATCAGATGCAAAATCTGTGCTTCAATCGTCACATCGAGCGCTGTCGTTGGTTCGTCTGCAATCATCAACTCAGGGTTGCACACCATTGCCATGCCGATCATCACGCGTTGCCGCATGCCTCCAGACAGCTGATGCGGATATGATTTATATCGCTTTTCGGGTTCAGGAATGCCAACCTTCCGCAAAATTTCGATTGTCAACTCTTTTGCTTTTTCCGCGCTGACATTCTGGTGCAATAAAATGGCCTCGCTGACCTGCCTGCCGATCGTGTATACCGGGTTAAGGGACGTCATCGGTTCCTGGAAGATCATTGAAATTTTGTTGCCCCGGATTTCGTTGATCTCCCGCGTGGTTTTGGGCACCAGGTCTTCCCCATGGAACAGGATCTGACCGTCAACAACCCGGCCGGGGCGCTGAACCAAATGCATGATGGACATAGCCGTTACGCTTTTGCCGCAGCCCGATTCTCCCACGATGCCAACAATCTTTCCTGCCGGCACTGTAATATCCACGCCGTCAACAGCAGGCACTTCGCCATATCTGGTGAAAAAATGTGTTTTCAATCCACGGATTTCAAGTAAAGTTTGATTGCTCATTCTTGGTTCCCTCCTCATTCCTTCAACGTGGGGTCAAGTGCATCGCGCAAACCATCCCCTACAAAATTGAAGGCTAAAACCAACAGCATAATCGCAAAACCAGGAACCAAGGCAACCCAGGGCGCTTTTGTCAGGTTGTCTTTGTTCTCGCTGACCATCAACCCCCAGCT
>OIZQ01001246.1_pt1 | contig 10515 bp, 9 predicted proteins | sample 1588491 | NCBI WGS metagenome assembly OIZQ01 (sample SAMN03283262) | human gut metagenome | biome: human-associated habitat; material: feces | host: Homo sapiens | place: USA | collected 2013
AAGAAAGCCGGACTGGCTGCCCGGCTTTCCTGTCCAAATTTATTGTAATAGGAGGCATTGCATGACGGAAGCACAGCTCAGCAATGCCATGGATGCTTATGGCTCCACGGTTTACAGGCTGGCCCTGACCCGGATGCAGAATATCGCCGATGCGGAGGACGTGTATCAGGAGGTGTTCCTCCGGCTGTGGAAGCAGGCGGCGGAGGACTGGGACGGGGACCGCGCCAAGGCATGGCTTATCCGCACAACGCTGAACCGCTGCGCGGATCTGCACCGGTTCCATTTGCGGCGGCCGGTACTTTCTTTCGCGGAGATACCGGATCTGGCACAGCCGGAGGACGAGAGCCGGGAGCTGTGGGAAGCGGTGAGCCGCCTGCCGGAAAAGGCCCGGACGGCGGTGCATCTTTATTACGCCGAGGGGTATTCGGCGGAGGAAATCAGCCAACTGATGCACATTCCCGCCGCCACGGTCCGAACCCGGCTCCACCGGGCCCGCAAGCAGCTGAAAGAACTTCTGGGAGGTATTGACGATGAAACGTGCGTATCACGATCTGATGGAACAAATTTCGGTCCCCAGCGGGCTGAATGACCGGGTGCTGCAAACGGTCCGGCAGGAGGCGGCCGGTGTCGGAACGCGGTGGAAACGGACGGCGCTGCGGGCGGCGGTGTGCGTTGCCTGTGCGCTGGCTCTGGTGCTGGGGACAGTGCGGCTGGCACCCCGTTCGGCAGAGGAACCCGGACTGCCCCAGTTTACCTACAGCTTTGGTCTGACGGCCTATGCCGCCGACATCGGGGAGACCATCGTCCCCAATGCCAACGGCGGGTTGGCGCTGCGCAGCGGCACCGGGATCTGGGACCCACTGCAGGGGTATTTTACCGGCTGCCTGTTTCAGGTGACCGGAGAAAATCTTCAAAAGGTGACTTTGTCTGTGGACCGGGGCGGACTGTACCGCAGCGAGACCCGAAAGGCTTTGTCTAATGATGAGGCGCAGGCACTCTGGCAGGCGGAAGAGAACGGGGAACTGGTGTGCAGTGTCTATGGCGCAGACGAGGGCGCGCCCATGAATGCTGATGTCATGACGGCTTTGGGCAGCGATGTGACCGTGGACTATGATCCTTCGGCCAGCTATGGCTTCTGGGTGCCCCCGGAGGAGCTGCCAACGGCGAGCGATGACATGAAGCAGGATACGTGGGACAGCATCGACACCTTTAACGGAGCGCATCTGACGGTGGAGGCCACCTTCCTGGACGGCAAAACAGAAAGTCGGACCTACACCCTCTCCACCGGCCGTCTGCGGCTGGATCGGTATGAAAACGGGACATGGACGGTCCTGCCCCAGCTGGCCGGGGACGAGGAGGCGTACGTTTACGGCATTTATGCCGTCAGCGAAGAGGAGAGCCGCTGGTTTCAATGGCCGGTGGAGGGCAGCAATACCATCAGCCTCAGCAACCCCTTCGGAGCCAGATGGAATCCCGGCGGACAGGGGAAAACCGTCCACAATGGGATCGACATTCCAGCCGAACGGGGAACCCCGGTGCTGGCGGCGGCGGACGGCACCGTGACGGAGACCGGCTTTGACACGGAACGCGGGAATTACCTGATGATCGACCACGGCGATGGACTCACCACACTGTACGCCGCGTGCAGCAAGGTGGATGTGAACGAGGGCGATCCTGTAAAGGCGGGGACGCCGATCGCCGCCATAGGCAGCACGGGAAGGTCCACTGGCCCGCACCTTCATTTTGAGGTCCGGCAGGACGGTGTTCCCCAGAATCCCACGGTCTATTTCGACGCGGACGTTCGATCGACCCTGCGGATGGGATAAATAGGCAGCGCCCACGGCGAAAGCCGTGGGCGCTGATGCTTTTATTCGGTTTCCGCGTAGAACCCGCCTTCACCAGCCCACCACATGGCATCATACAACTGCTCAAGATCGGCGCAGGAGCCGGCGTAATCCTTCACATCGTCATAGAGGGGACAGGGCTTGCCGTGGGAAAACCGCTCATTGTAGTCAGCGATGATCCGGGGCAGGTCCTGGTTCAATTCCTCCACCGTCAGCACACGGGACCAGGGCTGGCTGTTCTCATCCTGAAACGCACATTCTATTTCGTCCAGATTGCCGACGATTGCCAGCACCGCCGCCATGTCCTGATAAAGGCCCTTTTCAGAGTCTCCCATTTTACCGGAAGTCTGGGGGACGGAGAAATTCAGCGTCAGGCGGTAAGGTGCGGAGGAGGTGTGCAGCTCCAGCGTATAGCTGCCGCAGGTGTCGAACCGTAAGGCGTTGAGCACCCGGCCCACGGCGGGGGCGTCCCCCACATAGGGCGTTTGGGCCTGATAGATTCTGTCGATCTGCGGCGAGATCTCGACACCACCCTGCCAGATCAGTTGATCGGCCACCCAAACTTCCCGCACACCATCCAGCGAAATATGCTCCCAATGGTCGGAGGTATCATGAAGGAATGACGGCAGGATCTGCCTTGCGCTGACACGAACGATGCCGTTTTTGTTTTCCACCATCCAGTGACTGTAGGCAATATCAGACCATTCGGAATAGAAATGCAGATCCAGCTGCCCCGGCACATTTGTGTGAGCCGTCCAGTTGAGATTCTCCCAGTAGTCCCAGTTGGCAGGCTCCCCGATGATAAACAGCTTTGCCGCAACACCTACCGCGAACAACAGCACCGTGACGGCAACTGCCGCCGCCACACGCCGCCAGCCCCGGCGCTTTACTTTTTTCAGATAGTCTACCTCTTTTGCGTCCTCTGGGGCCGCCTGCTCCGGCGCGCCTGCCAGCGCCGTCCGAAGCTGGGCACAGTCCGGACACCCGGACAAATGACGCTCCACCGCTGTATTGCTCTCTGGGGAGGTGAGGCCCTCCACATAGGAGGGGAGCAAATCCCGCACCACACCGCAGGTCAGATCATTTTTCATCGTTGCAGCCTCCTTGCTTCAATCGTTCCTTGCCTCGGTAAAAGGTCACTCTGGCCCAGGTCTCCGTTTTGCCTAAAACGTCTCCAATCTCCCGGAAGGACAGTCCACCGAAGGCCCGGAGGTAGACCACCTCCCGCCCCGGCTCCGGTAATTCATGGACCCGCCGCAGCATATCTAACTGCCCGGAGCGGCTGACGGCCTCCTCCTCGGCGGAGGGCATCAGCGGCAGCTCTGCTTCCTCAGGAAGCTCCGTTTCCCGGTTGGCCTTCCGCAAATGCTGATACCACAGGTGCTTGGCGATCTGGCACAGCCAGACGGACACCTTGCAGCTGCCGTCGAACCGGTCGATGGACCGCACTGCCTGATAAAAAGTCTCTTGGGTCAGTTCCTCCGCCGTCTGGGGGTCCCGGCATTGGGAGAGCAGAAATTTATAGACCGTCTGCGCGTGCTGGCGGTAGACGGTATCCAGATCCTTCACGGAGTTTCTCCCCCTTTCAGCGGTGTTTTCATCTGCTATATCCGTTTGGGGCGCGGTTTGTTACAGCGTTGGAAAAAGATTTTGAAAAAAAGGAGCCATACGGCTCCTTTTGCGATGCTCAGAAGGTTTCAGACTGGACCAGTTCCTCGTAGGAACGGATGTAATAGTCGCACAGACGCTGAATCTCCGGTTGATCCTGCTCCGCCGTGGCCTCATAGACCCCGGCCACCCGGAAGCCTGCTGCCTTGGCGGTACGGATGGCGTGGAGGGCGTCCTCAAATACCACGGTGTCCCGCTTGTTGGACTGGAGCCGCCGCATGGCCATCTCGTAGATGTCGGCGCTTTCAGATTTGTGATTTCCCGCGTCGGCGGAGGTGACGATCCCCCGGAAATAGTGGTCGATGCCTGCCGTTTTCAGGGCCTTTTCCGTCAGCCGCCGATGGGTGGCGGTGGCCACATACATCCATACGCCCTCCATTTTCAAAATGGAGAGAAATTTTTCCAGACCCGGCTTGGGCCGGACCTGGCTGGAATAAAACGTCTCCATCCGCTGAATGATCTGGTCGATGATCTCCTGCTGGGACCACGGCAGACCGCAGACCTCCCGCAGATAGGGAATCACGTCGCAGTCCGCTAAGATGTGGAGCATCCGGTCCTGCTCCGGTGTGGCGGTGATGCCCGCCTCCTTTAAGAACGTGGGCCCCAGCTCCCGCCAGGTGGGCATGGAGTCCAGCAGGGTCCCGTCCATATCAAAAATCGCGCTTTGTAACCGCATTGATGACCTCGATCTCCGTAAATTTTGAAACTTACAGCATATGCGCCGATAGAGCGCAGATGAAAAACCTGGTATTTTATTGTTCGTTACTGCCGATCCAATAGCACCCTGCACCTATGATAGCAGCTAAAAATTCAATTGCCTTGAGATACATATCATAGCTATGCCAACCAATGATAAAACCAGATAATATATAAATCACTGCAAATACAACTACCGAAATAACCGCCCGCTTTATTTTGTTTTTCATCAAAGAAATATCCTTTAAAATTCAGTTATGTTTGTCAGGGCATTCCTGGGGGACTTCCCTTGCCCGCGCGGGGCAAGGGACTTTTTTGCCTGACGAATGATACTCTGATGAAGATACTTTGTGTCCCGCATGGAAAAATTGAAATCATTTTTGTCAGGACATGTGCCTGACAAAAATACTTTGATCTAAGTGCCTTGGGCACGTTCATCAGTCCGCAGACTGGTGGGAGGTGGTTAGGAGGGGGACAAGTCCCCCTCCTAAGTAATCAGCACAGTTTGGAACCCGCCGGGATCTGATCGTCCAGCATGATGAGGTTCAGCTTTTCCTCGCCCTTTTCCGTGCGGACGGCGGAGAGCAGCATACCGTTGCTCTCCAAACCCATCATCTTCCGGGGAGGCAGATTCACGATGGCGGCCAGGGTCTTGCCCACCAGCTCCTCCGGCTCATAGTATTTGTGGACGCCGGAGAGGATCTGCCGGTCGGTGCCGGTGCCGTCATCCAGCGTGAAGCGCAGCAGCTTGTCAGACTTTTTCACGGCTTCGCAGGCCTTGACCTTCACCACCCGGAAATCGGATTTGCAGAAGGTGTCGAAGTCCACCGTTTCGGTGAGCTGAGGCTCCACCTCCACGTCAGGCTGCTCTGCCTTCTTAGCGGCGGCTTCGGCGGCTTCCAGGTCCGCAAGAGCCTTGTCCAGATCCAGACGGGGGAACAGGTTTTCACCCTTGACCACGGCAGCGGTCTCAGGCAGTTCGCCCCAGAGGTCCGCAGACTCCCAGGTCCGGGCCTCCGCGCCCACACCGATCTGGGCGAAGAGCTTTTCCATGCTCTCGGGCATGAAGGGGGTCAGCAGGATACCGCAGATGCGGGTGGCTTCCAGCAGGTTATAGAGCACATGGGCCAGCCGGGCGCCGTTGGCTTCCATATCCTTGGCCAGCGCCCAAGGGGCGTTCTCGTCGATATATTTGTTAGCCCGCTGGATCAGCTTGAAGGTCTCAGACAGGGCGTTGTGAGGGGCGAAGGTGTCCATCTCATGAGCGTAGGCCTTCTTCAGACCGGCGGCCTGTGCCACCAGCTGGGCATCGTACAGCACGGGGTCCACAGTGTCACCGCTGGCGGCCAGCTCCACGCTGCTGCCCATGCGGACCATGGCAACCAGCTGCTTCTCATCTTCCGTGGCACCGCAGCCTGCAGGCAGGGAGCCGCCGAAGTACTTGTTCACCATGGCGGTGGTGCGGCTGAGGAGGTTGCCCAGATCGTTGGCCAGATCGGTATTGATGGTCTGGATCAGCAGCTCATTGGAGAAGTTGCCATCGGAGCCGAAGGGGAAGGTCCGCATCAGGAAGAAGCGGAGGGCATCCACGCCGAACTGCTCCGCCAGCAGGTAGGGGTCCACCACGTTGCCCTTGGATTTGGACATCTTACCACCGTCCAGCAGCAGCCAGCCGTGGCCGAAAACGTGCTTGGGCAGAGGCTCCTCCAGACTCATCAGCATGGCAGGCCAGATAATAGAGTGGAATCGCACAATTTCCTTGCCGACGATGTTGATGCCGGGCCAGTATTTCTTGTAGTCATTATAGCGGTCATTCTCATAGCCCAGCGCGGTGATATAGTTGCTCAGAGCGTCCACCCACACATAGACCACGTGCTTGGGGTCAAAGTCCACGGGGATGCCCCAGGAGAAGCTGGTGCGGGAAACGCACAGATCCTCCAGACCGGGGTCGATGAAGTTTTTCACCATCTCGTTGACGCGGGAGCGGGGCTGGAGGAAGTCAGTGTTTTCCAGCAGGTCCCGGATGCGGTCAGCGTACTTGCTCAGACGGAAGAAGTAGGCTTCCTCCTCGGCGTCCACAACGGGGCGGCCGCAGTCGGGGCAGCAGCCGTCCTTCAGCTGGCTCTCCGTCCAGAAGGACTCGCAGGGAGTGCAGTATTTGCCCTTGTAGGTGCCCTTATAGATGTCGCCCTTGTCATACATCCGCTTGAAGATCCGCTGGATGGCCTTCACATGGTAATCGTCAGTGGTGCGGATGAAGCGGTCGTTGGAGATGTTCATCAGCTTCCACAGATCCCGGACGCCCCGGGGGCCTTCCACGATGCGGTCCACGAACTCCTGGGGAGTGACGCCGGCCTCGTCGGCCTTCTGCTCGATCTTCTGGCCGTGCTCGTCGGTACCGGTGAGGAACATGACGTCCTCGCCCTTCAGTCGGTGATACCGGGCCAGAGTGTCGGTGGCCACGGTGCAGTAGGTGTGGCCGATGTGCAGCTTATCTGAGGGGTAGTAGATGGGGGTTGTGATATAAAAAGTGTCCTTTTCCATATCCGGTTCCTCTTTTCTTCTTTATGATAAATTTTGAGTGATCGCAAATAAAAACGCCGTCCCTGAGCATACGCTCAAGGACGGCGAAGAAAGCCGTGTTACCACCTTGATTCACCCACACCTCGCGGCGTGAGCCTCTGCGGGTACAAGCCTGCCGAAACCGGCACGCGATACCCTGACGCTGTAATGGGCGCACCCATCGCAGCCTGCGCCAAAGCGCTGAGCCGCGCGGCTCCGGGGCCATGTTCTGCCCACCGCATGGGTCCCTTTTCAGCTGCCGGGACTCTCTGAACCATGCCGCGAGGACGTACTCTCCCCTTCATTGCCTTCTCAATTGCACTCACTTATACCATATTTTAAACGATTAGTCAATCATCCGGTCAAAATATTTCCGATTTCCGCTGTTTTTATTCGCTATGGTACTTTCCCCGCCATTTTCCGGCAGCATAATGATAGACGGACAGAGCGCAGGCCACGGCCCAGCCGATGCCGTAGCTCCAATACATAGCGTCCGGGCCGAAGCGGTTTGCCAGCAGGTACAGGAAGGGGACCCGCAGCAGAATCACAGAGGCCACCACGTTCACCATGGGATACAGGCTGTCGCCCGCGCCCCGCATGGCGGAGTTCAGTACGAACAGAATGGCAAACAGCACGTAGGGCGGCATCACACATTGCAGATACCGGACGCTGGCGGCGATGACCGCCGGGTCCGGGGAGAAGATCCGGGACAGAGGGACGGACAGCCACACCACAAGGGCGGAACTGAGAACTGTCCACACAACGGCCATGGTCACGGTGATCCGGACGCCCTGACGGACCCGGTCCTCCCGGCTTGCCCCCATATTCTGCCCCACAAAGGAGATCACAGCGGCGGCCAGGCTCTGGACCGGCAGAAAGGACAGGGTATCCAGTTTATTGCCCACGTTGAAGCCAGCAGTGAAGGCCTTTCCGTAGCTGTTGACCTTGGAGAGTACGCCCATGGCGCCTAGGGCCACCAGAGACATCTGGATACCGCTGGGCAGGCCAATGCGGATGATCTCACAGAACAGTTTGCGGTCGAAGATCCCGTTGAAGGGATGGATGGCCAGCTGCGGATACCTGCGGTTGATATACCAGATACCGAACAGCCAACTGCACAATTGGGCGATGACGGTGCCCAGCGCCACGCCCAGCACCCCCAGCGGTACCGCCAGCACCAGTGCCAGATCCAGAAAGATGTTCAAAATAGTGGACACCGCCAGAAACAGCAGTGTGGTGGAGCTGTTGCCCATGCCCCCTAAAATACCGGCGTTGAGATTATAGCCGATGCTGCCAATCAGCCCTCCGCAGACCACCAGCAGATAGGTCCGGGTCTCCGCTCGGGCGGCGGGGTCCACCCGTAAAACAGTCATCAGGGGATTCACCAGCAGCAGCGCGGCGGCAGTGATGGGCAGAATACTGCGGATAAAGGCGGTATACAGGCTGTCGATGGCGCTCCGGACCCGGTCCGGTCTCTCACCACCGAAGGCCTGGGCGATGACCACGGTGCCGCCGGTGGCGATGCCGGAGAACAGGGATGTGAACAGGAAAATCACCGGAAAGCCAACGCCCACGGCGGCCAAGGCTCCGTCGCTGACAAAGTTGCCCACCACCCAGCTATCCACCATATTGTAGAACTGCTGCAAAAAATTCCCCGCCAGCAGCGGCAGGGTAAACATCAGAATATGGCGGAAGGGACTGCCCACCGTCATATTCCGGATTCCGCTTTCCGACCCCACGATGCACCTCAACTCATAAAATCATTTTATTTTACTGTACTCCTTTTCACCGGAAAGGGCAAGTTGATTTCCCGGCGGAAACCAGGTAAAATGGGGGAAAACCGTCAAAAACCGCCGCCGGGACCGGGCGGCGGGGAAGGAGCCTCTATGAAACTGGTATCTTGGAACGTCAACGGCCTGCGGGCCTGTCTTGGCAAGGGCTTTCTGGACTTCTGCGCCTTCGCGGACGCAGATGTGATTTGCCTGCAGGAGACGAAGATGCGCCCGGAACAGGCGGAATTCGACCTGCCGGGCTATGAACGCTACTGGAACAGCGCCGACAAGGCGGGCTATTCCGGCACCGCCGTGTTTACCCGGCAGACGCCCCTCTCCGTCACCTATGACTTCGGCAAGGAGGTCCACCGCCACGAGGGACGGGTCATTACGGCGGAATACCCGGAATTCTATCTGGTGTGCTGCTACACGCCCAACTCCAAGGACCAGCTTTCCCGGCTGGACTACCGCATGGAGTGGGAGGACGATCTGCGGGACTATCTGATGGAGCTGGATCAAACGAAGCCGGTGGTCTACTGCGGCGATCTCAATGTGGCCCATCAGGAGATCGACCTGAAAAATCCCAAGTCCAACCGCATGAACCCCGGCTTTTCTGACGAGGAGCGGGCTAAAATGACCCAGCTGTTAGAAAGCGGCTTTACGGATACCTTCCGATATCTCTATCCGGATAAGACCGGCGCATACTCCTGGTGGAGCTATCGCTTCAATGCCCGGAAGAACAACGCCGGATGGCGCATCGACTATTTTATCGTCTCCGACCGGCTGAAGGACAAGATCAAAAGCGCCGACATCTGGAGCGAGGTCACGGGCAGCGACCACTGTCCCGTGGTGCTGGAGCTGGACCTCTGACCCTATGACAGCAGGGCGTTGATCTCCTCGATCTCCAGATCCTGCAAGGCCCAGTTGATGCCGTAGCCGATGACCTTACCCAGGTCCCGCACCTGCTGGTCGATGTCCCTTGGCGTGACCATGAGGTTTTCAGGGCGGCTCCGCAGCATTTCCATATCCGGCTCCGGAAGGCCGGATTCCTCCAATAGATCCGCCGCTAACGTGGCGGCGTCCACCACTGTTGGAACGCCCACGGCCAGCACCGGTACCCCCAGCGTTTCCCGGTTCAGGGCGGAGCGGTGATTGCCTACGCCGCTGCCGGGGATGATGCCGGTGTCGCTGAACTGGACGGTACAGCACACCCGCCCCACCCGGCGGGAGGCCAGCGCGTCCACGGCGATGACCGCCGACGGATGGAGCCGGTCCACCAGTCCCCGCACCGCCTCCGCGGATTCCACGCCGGTGGTCCCCAACACCCCCGGCCGCAGGGCCGCCACCGGGCGGAACCCGGAAAAGTGCTGGGGCATAGCGTCGATGAGATGGCGGGTGATGAGGACACTGTCCGCCGCCAGCGGGCCGACGGCGTCCGGCGTCATGGCCCGGTTTCCGAGGCCCACCACCAGCACCGGACCGCTGTCCGGGGTCAACTCCTTGACCTGTTGACCAACGGCCCGCACTGCCCGGTCGAAAAACCCATCCCCCCGCTGCCAGAAGGCGGTGAGGTCAAGGGTGCGGTAGCTGCCCGCAGGCTTTCCCAGTGCGGCCTCCCCTTCCCGGTCCAGAATATCCACCTGTGTGACCGGATATCCCTGTATTTTCTTCTCCGTGGCCTTTACGCCTGCCAGCCGGGTGGTTTTCCCGGCGGATTCCTGCCACAGCTCGTGGGCCTCGATTGCCAGATCCGTCCGTTTTGTAAACATTTTGCCCTCCTGACACAAAATCTTGAGGTATTAAGGGTAGCTTTTGCGGAGAAATTCGCGTTATACAAAAAAATATAGAAATATTAAAAAAAGGCTTGCTTTTTCTGAACTTCTCTGCTAAAATATCATTCTGCACGGTGGAAATTATGAAACCGCGCCAAGAAATGCCAGGAGGAGGTGTTTGGTTTGCCGAATATCAAGTCT
>OIZQ01001250.1_pt1 | contig 10475 bp, 19 predicted proteins | sample 1588491 | NCBI WGS metagenome assembly OIZQ01 (sample SAMN03283262) | human gut metagenome | biome: human-associated habitat; material: feces | host: Homo sapiens | place: USA | collected 2013
GCACAGCGGACTCTGACTCCGTATGTGAGGGTTCGAATCCTTCTCCCGCTGCCAGCGAAAAACCCTGTAATCTCAATGGTTACAGGGTTTTTATTTTGTCAAAAACGGGCTGTTTTCCCTTATTTTTTCCCTTACCAGCTTTTTATAGAGCAAAAGGACGAGGTTTACCCCCGTCCTTTTTTCATGCCCTTATGCCTCTTTGATGCTGTTGATGAACGCCTGCATACGTCCGGCGCTCTCTTCCTTCATGCGCTCGGAGACGTGACCGTACACATCCAGCGTAAAGGCCGCTGTAGCGTGGCCGAGATTTCCCTGCACCGTTTTCACGTCGTCGCCGTTTTGCAGCGAGAGCACGGCGAACGTATGACGAAGATCATGCACGCAAGCGTCCGGTGCTCCGATCTTGGCCGCGAGCTTCTTTAGGTGGTTGTACACCGTCTGCGGGTGGAGATGCTGCCCGAGCGGATTAGTAAAGACAAGCGCCTTGTTTTGCTCTGCCGGGGTGCTCCATGCCGCCCACAGATCACCGGCACGCAGCCGGTCTTTCATCTGCTTCACCTTGCGGCTTTTCAGTACCTCCATAACATACGGAGCGGGTGCAATCACGCGGACTTTATCGTTTTTCAGCGGCGCAAACTGAAACCCTCCGTCCGCCTCCGGCCTCTTCTGGAGCTGCTTACAGACGGTGATACGCCCCGTTTTAAAATCTATGCAGTCCCACGTCAAGCCCGTAGCTTCCGCTTCACGCAGCCCGGTAAACACGATCACCTTGAAGATGTCGCCGTACTCGTCCCGCTCGGCTTCGGTGAGAAGCGCCCGTACCTGTTCGTCCGTCAGCGGTACGATCTCCTTTTTCTCCACGCGCGGCAGCGTCACACGGTCGCACGGATTCAGTTTCAGATAACCCAGCTCCACAGCGACGGAAAGCGCCTTTGTCAGAACGCCGTGAACGTTGCGGATCGTCTTTGCGGCGAGCGGGAGGTGTTCCGTTACCGGCTTTCCTTTTTCGTCCTTGTGAATGACTGTCCGCCCGCTCTTTTGGAGCTGATTATAGAAATGCTGTATCTCCTTCGGCGTCAGCTCTGAAATCTTCAACGCGCCGAGAGCGGGTTTTATATGAGTGTTCACTTGTGCGCGGTACGTTTTCAGCGTCAGATACTTCTTGTCCCCGCAGAAGTCGGCAAGCCATATATCCAGCCATTGGCCGAGCGTCATACGGCAGGGTTCGATATATGTACCGTCCGCTAGCGATGCATTGACCGCGAGCAGCTTTTTTCTGACCTCCGCTTGTGTTTTGCCGGATACGCTCTTCTGTATTTGTTTCCCCGTTCCGGGGTCAAAGCCGCAGCTGTACCGAGCTTCCCAATAGACATACTTTTTCCCGTTGCGCTCTATGACCTTTTTTCGGATATTTCCCGCTCCGGCAGCGCTTTTAGCCAATTTTGCCTCCCCCTTGCTTAGAATGGTAACCCCATCGGAATAGAAATTTTTGATAATTTCTGCATTTCTCCGTCTACCCACGAATCATAAAATGTTCTATCCAGCACGTTATCATTAAGCAAATCTAAAATTCTCTTTCTCTTCTTAAAAAATTCTACCAGCTTTGGTTGATCCCTTTCGGAAAATCGAATTGATATAGCCTCAATTGTTTCCTTCACCCACTCAGGATAATCATCCCCGTCTACCTGTATCTCTTCCTCGTAAGTCTCCGGAATAATATAGCAATTAAACGGCAACATCTCAAAAATGCGGTTTACTAAATCCGCAACAGTTGCGATGGGCGCAGATGCCGGTGAAGCCCCTACCTCTCCACCGCACAGATACTCAATAGAGACACACAGCGCATTTGCAATGGCAATCGCATTTTCAAGCGTCGGGCGCTTCGTGCCTTTTTCATAATAGGATACCGTTTGCGCAGAGATTTTAGCCTTTTCTGCAAGTTCGCTTTGTGTCAGCTTTTTCTTTTTTCGTTCCGCAATGAGTCTTTCTGCAAAAACAGAAATGTCATACATATAAATCACCTCTGCCTATAGGATACATCGCTTTCGGTTGAATGTCAACAACAATATCATCAATAATGATAATATGGACGTAAAACTATTTGATAGTTGAGTTTTGCGCCATTTTATGATAAGATGGCATCATCAACGAAGGAGGCGATTCTATGTCCAAATCCAACACATTCATCCGCGATCATGCCCGCAGCCGCGGGGTATGCCTTTGGCAAGTTGCGGACGCTCTCGGCATCAACGAGAGTTCCCTTTCCCGGCTGCTCCGCTACGAGCTGTCCGAAGAAAAGAGCCGGGAAATCGTCGCGGCGATTGACCGTCTGGCAGCGGAGGTGATGCAAGGTGTCTGAAAATCGACTTGCTCTCAACGCGGCAGAAGCGGCGGAAATGCTCGGCGTTTCTTTGCCGACGCTCCGGCAGCTTACCCATCGTGCCGACTTCCCGGCGGTCAAGCTGGGACGGCGGTACATAATTCCGCTTGCCGGTTTGCAGCGCTGGCTTGATGCGCAGACCGCAGGAACCGAAAGGGGGATGCAGTCATGACCCCGCTGAAAGCTATCCGGGAAAAATGTCTCGACTGCGTCTGCGGCATTGCCGTTGAAGTCCGCCGGTGTGTCTGCACAGATTGCCCGCTGTTTCCGTTTCGCTTTGGGCGGAATCCAAACCGAGCGGGAATAGGTAACCATGCCGGATCATTCGCCGGAAACGCCAACTCAATAAACGATTTTGAGCGGGAGGGGGCAGAGATATGATGAGGTACCACCCGGAGCGCGAAAACGCCCGCAAGCCCGCTGAGATGGGCTTAGACGGGAAATCCGAGAACATAAAAAGCCGCCTTTCGATGTGCGAGATCGAAAAGCGGCAAGCGGAGACGCAGCCTTTTGCCAGCCAGCAAGAGCAGCTATTCCCGCTCCATGATTTTACCATGCGGAGCGGGACGGTGCAAAGTTTTTTTTCAGCGTGTTCTACCCAAAGGTGCGGAGAACGCGATCAAGACGGCAGAACTTTGCCGGATGATGGGCATAAAGGACGCGCGGGCGCTCCGAAAGATGATTTCCGATGAGCGGGCGCTCGGCGCTGTCATTCTCTCCGGCGATACCGGCTATTTTCTCCCGGACTATGGCGAAAAAGGACGGCAGGAGGTCGCAGCATTCATCGCTACCGTGACCGCCAAGGGTGCAAACACGATCAAAGCGGTGAGATCAGCGCAGGCATTTCTTGACGGGCTGCCGGGACAAATTGAGATCGGAGGGTATGCCGATGGGGAGACGCAAGACAGCCGGCCGTTGTAATATCCGCCCGTGGTTATCCGCAAAAGCAGATTGCAAAGAAGGTCGATTCATTCAGATCGGTAATTCTCTCCTACTCTCTGAGCAATTCGGCAAGTTAAAAGCCGGGGCAAGGGATTTATACTTTCGTATGGCGATGGAGTCCGGAGGCGAGCGTGAGTTCACATTTCCGGCCTCCTCCGCCGAAAGACATCATATTCCCGCGAGCAGCTTTGAACGCTTTAAGGCGGAGCTTATCGACGCCGGTTTTATCCGCATCAAGGAGAGCGGGAGGCTGACCCGGGAAAAGAATGTCTATGAGTTCGTGTTCGATTGGAAAGCCCGACCACCATAAAAACGATGCATAAAAACTTTTATGCATTTTGGCTCCCCCATTTTGGGGGATGGAAAAGCCGAAACATCCCCCATTCTGAGGGTAGTGGCATCGGTACGCGGAACCCACTACCCCCACGGTGGGGGAACCAGTGAGTTTTTAAACCGGAAACGCATCCCCCATTTTGGGGGAGATTTACTATATATAGCCATGTAGGTGGGAAAAATTAAGCGTTTCCACCCGCTCCAAAACGGGCTAATAAAGCGTCCAAAATCGCGGTCGCCCCTCCGGACAGCTTCCGCCATACGAGGAAAGGGAGGCAAGCCAGCCAGAGGAATTTATATGAAACCGGTATCTTTTCGGGGGTGTGTTATAAAATGCGCCCCGTTCTGCGTTCCTGCGGGCATTTATCGGGGAGCTGCATACATTTCCCAGCTTTCTGTCTGCACAATATCGTCGCATTTCGTGACGGTATTATAACGGGGTAACGAAACGTGACACCACCGAGCGGGGACGAATCGCTACCAGTCGCTACAAGTGGCTACGGATCGTAACGGTGCGTCACGGTGCGTGACCGCTTTCTTCCGCTTTTTGCCGGTTTTTTCCGTCCTGCTTCGGTTTTACTGTCGCCGGAGCGGGACGCATACTGTACGAAGGAGATGATACAATGGCAAATAACCAAAAGAAAACCGCCGCACTGGTAGCTCTTGCAGACAGCAAAACGCTATCGGAGGCAGCAGGAAAAGCGGGGATCTCTCCGAGAACCCTATACACATACATTCACGACGATCTTGAATTCTCCAAAGCTTACAGAGACATACAGGAACAGGCGAAGATAACGGTAATGGAGAGCATAGCTGGGAGCGTCGAATCTGCTATCGGGGTCATAAAGTCCATCATGGAAAACGAAAAGACGCCCGCAGCGGTACGTCTCAGAGCTGCAACATCTATCGTGAGCATTTACGAGAACCAGCGCTCCGCCGTCGCCGATATGACGAGCGGCTATATCTCCGATAACTCCGACTTGTGCAACGACTTTTTCAGCTTCAAATGATCGGGCAAGCACAAAATCCGCCTTTCCGCCCTCCAAGCGGGTGCAATCGGCTGCGAAGCAGCATTCTCAAATGTCAGGTTTTGACAGGTTCGCGCCGATTTGAATGTTAAGTTTTATTAAGTTCTCGGCTCTTTTGAATGTTGGGTTTTGCCAATCAAAAAACTATCGAACAAAGGACGAACAAAGGGAAATCGCCGCCTTGAATATTCCTCCGTAAAGCCGCGTGAGAACGTGTTGAAGCGAGGATGAAGCAAGAGAATATCCAGCATTGAACCCCGAGCGAACCCCGAGAAATCGACTGCTGAGCACGCCAGCGAAGCCGTGACAAAGCCGCGAGAACCTTCCCAAACCCGAGAATACGATAGATGTATTTTTCCGACTGAAATCCGGGAAAATGAGTGTGCCACACGAAGGGATGATATAGCGCAAGAAGAGCGGGACAAGCATCCCGCTCTCCGTCTATCATATTGATCGGCTTAACCGCCCCCGCCGAGAAGTCCGGCGCTTTCCAGAATACCAACGACCGCCGCCCGCGTCTCCGGGTCTTGTATCGCCATTTCGAGAAACCTGGTAAACTGCTCATCGGTCATGCTGCTTACCATCTCTATAAGCTCTTTCCGCTCGTCTGTCATTTCCGCGTACCCCCTACGATCTGCAAAAGCTGTTGATTGAATGATTCAAGCCGTATGTTTTCTCCGGCAAGTTTCGCGTTGTCGAGTTCGAGCGCGTGAATCTTGCTTTCAAGAACGTTTTCAAGACTTCCGGTAGCCGCTTCCGCGCCGTCCTGCACCAATCCGGCCAGAGTGTCAAGCGACAGGCCAAAGAACGCGCAGAGCGTGGCCACATACTCAAACGACGGGTTGACAACTTGACCGACAAGGAACCTTGTAAGGAAGTTGTACGGAACACCGGAAAGCTCGCTGATCTTCTCCGTAGAAAAACCGGATTTCCGCTTTTCATCCACAAACGGCTTATAAATATCCCCAATGCGTGGGCTTATGTACTGAATCGTCACATTATTCATTTTTGTAACCTCCCTCAAAATTTGTTCGCAAGGTTTACCAGCAGAATCAAAACCAACTGAAACAAGCCGTTGAAAAGCACGCCGCCGATAGCAAACGCGCCCTTGACGCAGTCCGCCTCGATCTTATCGCCCGCCCCGTTCCGCTGGGCAATGATGCAAACGGCACACATCACCATAGACGCCAACGCCGCAAGCAGCAGCAGAATAAAAACGATCTCATACCCCATCTTCGTCATCCTCCATCAAGAATTTAGCTAAGTCCTCGCTTATATCGCCCGGCGGGCATTCTTCCAGCAGCTCCCGGACTTTGTTCTTGAAGTCCGCATAAGAGCCGACGCCGGATGCTTGATACACGCGCCCCAGCTCGATACCGTCCTTAAAGGCTTCACTCTCCGCGCCGTCTATCGCGGTCAGAATATCCCCGAATATCCGTTCGCCCACCGCTGCGGAGATCGCCTTTATAGCCGCTGCTGTCTCTTCGGTGCGCTTTCGGTAATAGTGGATACCGAAATCACCGAGCACGGACTCGATCTTTGTTATCCGTATCAATGTTAAATCCTCCTTGATTTGAGAGAGCGGGCGCGGTATAATCTACTTGCACCCGCTCCGGGTGTTCTTCAAGCTCTTTGCCTGTTGCTTTGGTCGGCTGTCAGGCAAGGGGCTTTTTTCATGCAATCGCCTGGACTTGAGAAGCGCCGAAGAATCGGGCGTTATATACCGCACCGTCTCCCTTACTCCCCCAGATCAGCGCACAGCCGAAAAGAGCCTTGCTGCCGTGCATGACCTCATAGCCCAGCTCGCGCCATCCGCTCCACGTTCTGACCTCTTCCGTGATACCGGCGGCGGCTTTCGCGCTCTCAACGGTCTCAGCGTTGATCGGCTCGGCTTTGGCCGTCAGCCATGCGCGGTGCAGGGCTTCCCCGAATGTAAGCCCGCCCTTGCGGTACAGGCTCCACGCCCGGAGCATGATCTTCTTGAGATTCCATTTCATCTTGCGTACCTCCTTTGTTTTTAGGGAGCGGGCGGCGTCTGGAATGTAGCAGCTACTTGGCCATTGTCCTGTCACCAGTATGTCTGCCGCCCTGATCGACTTGTTCAAGGTCTCTCCCTTAACTGTCTATATATTATCATATTGCGCAATGATATGCAATTCGCAAAACGACAATATTGCGCAATGATATTTGTGCAGATTGTATATTGCGTAATATTGCGTTGCGCGGTATAATATAGCTATGATGGGAGGGGAAACATCCGCAGCCCATCCCCCCTCAACGAATCAAGCAGGAGCGTACGTAATGGCAGAAGAAAGAAAGCCCGCGTCTAAAGCGCAGCAGAAAGCGCAGAACAGGTGGATTGCAAGTGCGTATGATCGCATTAACCTGACCGTAGAAAAAGGCCGCAAGGACATTATAAAGGCGTTTGCCGATGCGCAGGGAGAAAGTGTCAACGGCTTCATAAACCGCGCTGTAAACGCCGCTATGAGCGGAGAACAGGCGGCGGGAGGTCATGCTCCCACTCCCCTCGTAACGCCGGAACGCTTTGCAAAGATCAGCGAGCATATAAAGCGCACCGGCGAGACACCGGAGGAGTTTGTAGACCGCGCCATAGAGGACACCATGGCGCGTGACGTGGTGTCTCTGAAAATCGGGATCAATCCGGCAGGAAAATAAAAAGCACCCGCTCTCATGCTTGACAGAGCACGGAGCGGGCGATATAATGAGCATATAAAAGGGCGCTGCGACAAGCGGTTAACCCCGACATTAACAGTTCATAGCAAAGCTACGAAAGACCGTCACTTGGCCGAGTGGCGGTCTTTGCTTTTTACGATGATCGTCACGGTGAACCGTCCGATATGTAACGTAATACGCATAGCTCCACCCCCTTTCGGGATGGTGTGAGCCAACCGCCTGCCGTTTTGTGCAGCGCCCTGGTACTTCCGCAGAAGCACCACAGACACAATAACACGGATTACGGCAGACTGCAAGAATTTTCGCATCTTTATGCGATAATCGGAGCGTAAGAACCATAACGAGCACCAAAAACCGGGCAAAAGTTTTCCCTTATTTTTTCCCTTACGCGAATTGTTTTCCCTTATCGGTAATTTCCGTCAATTTCAGAAAAGTATTGATAATCAACGCTTTTTTCTTCTCAGTTTTCCTTAATTTCACCCGCTTTGATAATTCGAATCCTTCTCCCGCTGCCAGCGAGCAAAAGCTCAAAATCCTTTATTTTCAAGGGGTTTTGAGCTTTTTTCTTTCTCTCGCCAAGCTTTTTTTGCGCGGCTCGTGGTTTCAAATCTTTCAAATCTTTCAAATTTTGTGTGTTAAATTGTGTGTTAAAAAATCTGGTAAAAATTGGGATGTGCGCATAATTCCAAGTGGTGCGCACGAAAAGGGAGAGTAAATTTTGGCAGCCCTATCCCAAAAATCTTTCTATCGTCTTCCTTGCCCGTCCGAGTTCCTGTGAAACAAACTGTGGAGTACATCCCAGCGCATCCCCAATGTCATAGACAGATAATTCTGCGCTGCGCATAGTAACCATAAGCCGTTGCGTAGGCGTAAGCCGCTTCATCATGTCTTCGAGCGCAGGGTGCTCGTCCTCCTTCCCGACAGTTTCCTCGACAAGTAATCGGCTATTCGGCGAAACGAAATCATCTAACGGCAGTGCCGCGATCTGCGGCTTGCAGCAATCTCGGATATATCGGCGCACCGCCATGAAAATGCCCTTGACCGCAAATGTTGAGAATTTAGCTCCTTTTTCCGGATAGTATTCCGCACACGCCTGCCATAGCCCTATCCTGCACACTTGTAGAACATCTTCGTCAACTTTAAGACTCGGGAAATACTTTTTCAAGGTAAACCAAACAAGCGACTGATTTTCTTCATACAGTTCCTCTGGCGTCATGTTTGAAGAGCCTCCACAAAACAATAGCTCTGCGGCGGGTGCTTGATACGGTGACGCCCTCCGCTCCACTCGTTCCAGAAGGACCAGATGCTTATCATTACTGATTTACTCATCGGTTCTCCTTTCTCCGTAGCTGCAAAAGTCATCCGGGCCGACAATTCCCATTCGTGCAGCTCCGCATTCTCCGTAACAGTCACTGAACATGACGTGTTTGCAGTCCTTGCAATGTACGACCGGCTCATACCCCAGCTGCACCGCCATGCGCTTAAACTGGCTGCGGGTGGGGTGGTCAATATCACCCGTTGGAGCGTCTGCAAGAATCATTTGGATTTTCTTGTGGACGACCTCGTTCACGAGCCTTGTTGCCATGTCCGTGATCTTCACTTGGGTGGAAATGAATGCGGCGGTTTCATCTTCCGCCATTAAATCGGCGTCAATCAGTCTTGCCATTCCGAACGCCCCCCATCCCCCCGCCCCATACAGCGAGGAACGGCGGAGAGCTGCCAGCGAAACGGCGAAAGCTGCTGCGAGCAACTGGACAAAAGGTATAGAAACTGCTTAGATGGTTTCAGCATATATGGTAGATTTATTCAAAAGTTCTTGATATAATTATTCCAGATGAGATGGGGTTGAAGCAAAATACATTGGACAGAAGGGAGATGCTAAAAAATGTTATCTTTTTATCTGAAAGAATCTTTGGACATTACAAAGATTAAAGACCCTGAGCATTCTAAAGAGTCCGAAGTCGACTTTTCTGGTAATTTAGGTCGAGGAGTATTGTTGTTGTCCATCCTTTTTGTGATTGTATATGCAATTCTACTGGTCAAATTTCGTAGATATATAGGAGCCTTTGAAGCATCTTTAACACCAATGATATTTGGGTTGATTAGCTCAATTTTAATATTGCCACTTCATGAATTGCTCCATGCCATTTGTATTTCTTCAAAAAATAATGTTCAAATTTACAGGGTCAAATCCGGTCTTATGACATGGTTTACTGCACCTATAACTAAGAGAAAATATTTAGGAATGCTGTTGGTTCCCGTGTTACTGTTGGGATTTATTCCTTCAATATGCACTTTTGTCATCCCGGAAACAATGCCAGGGCTTATCACCTTTGTATTGATTTTTTCACTTGGTAATATTGGAATGTCGTGTGGAGATTTGACAAATTTTATAATAACAGCGATTAAAGTAAAGAAGGGGAATAAAGTCCTTCCGTGTAAAAACGGGATTTTCAAAGTTCAGTAATCGCGGAGTTGCTCAAAATGCTGTTTGCCACCAGCAAGTTTTGAAAAACTGAACACCGATTATCGAAAAGAGTGATAAAACTTATTTATTGGAATGGTTGCGATTTGTCCGTCTGCCTAGCATATATGGTAGAAAGGAAGTGTATAAGATGAATCTGAAAAAACTTCTGGCTGATGCTCTTTTCCTCGATGCGAGAGTATATCACTATCGCTCCTGCGGATACGACGAGGCCTCGGCTTATGCGCTCGCATCACAGGATTTAGCGGAGCAGCAGCGCGCCTCTGCAGCCAGCGCCGCAGAGATGGAACGGCTGGAAAAATCAAGAGAACACTACAGAGAATCGATGGCTGCGCTGGAAGAACGCCGCCGCAAACTGAGCGAGGAAAACCCATGGATATATGAAGAAGCCGAAAAATTCCGTCAGGAAGCCGCCAGGAAGCGCGAAGAAGCAAGAAAGAAGAACCGTTAACCTGTCTCTCCTCCGTTGGTATGCATATTTTCCCCCTTACGGTTTTGGGCTATTCTGCTCCCATCGAATCTACTCACATCGAATCAAAAGAAGTCCAATCCGGAAAGGCCGGGTTTCTTTGGACAAGGCAGCCCAGCAAAAACGGGAGGACGATCCGTCCTC
>OIZQ01001251.1_pt1 | contig 10468 bp, 7 predicted proteins | sample 1588491 | NCBI WGS metagenome assembly OIZQ01 (sample SAMN03283262) | human gut metagenome | biome: human-associated habitat; material: feces | host: Homo sapiens | place: USA | collected 2013
CTTCCCCGTACAGCGGAACCGTGAAGTCCGGGCACTTCATCCCGACTTCGTAGCCCACGGGCGTATCGTCGTCCGGCGCTTCCGTGGCTTCGGGTGCAATCGTTTCCGTCGCGGCGGGCTGACTTACCGGTTCTTCCACCGTGTCCGCCTTGTTTACCTGCCACATCACCACGCCCAGCACTACCAGCGCCGCCGTCCACGCCGCCATCACGCGAATGCGGCGGTTCGTGCGCTTTTTGTTGTCTTCCGGCTTCATCGGCTGCACTTCGTTCGCTTTCAGCGTAATTTTGCCCATTCTCATGCTGATGGCTTTCGTCGGGCAAACGTCCACGCACGATGCGCAGTGGATGCACTCATGGTCGCCCACATGCCGAATATCCATCTTGCAGTGCGCCACGCAGCGCCCGCAGTTCGTGCATTTGCTTTTCTCGACCTTCACGCCGAGAATCGACACACGCGCGAACAGCCCGTAAATCGCCCCCAGCGGGCAGAGGAAGCGGCAGAACGCACGGTAGAAGAACACGCACGCCAGCAGAATCGCCACCATGATGACGAATTTGCGCGTAAAGAGGATGTTGAGGATGGAGAACTTGCCCGCATTGACCGGGTTCGCCAGCAAGCCCATTGCGCCCTCGAACGTCCCCGCCGGGCAGATGTACTTGCAGAATCCCGGCACGGGATACTGCTGCAAGCTGTACGCCAGCGGGATGATGACCACAAACACCGCCAGCAGGACGTATTTGAGATACGACAGCGCATGGGTAAAGCGGTTCTTCTTCACCTTCGGCGTCGGAATCTTGTAGAACAATTCCTGAATCAGCCCCAGCGGACAGAGCCAGCCGCAGATGGTGCGCCCCAAAATCAGCCCGTAGAGCATCAGAATGCCCAGAACGTAGTACGGCGCGCGCTTATCCGAGGACGCCAGCGCGTTTTGCAGCGCCCCCAGCGGACATGCGCCAATCGCGCCCGGACAGGAGTAGCAGTTGAACCCCGGCACGCAAAAGTTCTTGATGCCGCCGGTGTAGATGTCGCCCTTGATGAATCCCTTCACATAGGCGTTGTAGAGCAGGGCGGCGTAGACCTGTATGAGCCGCCGGGTGGTGGGCTTATGGGCGCTCCACCATGCCGCAAATTTCTTAACCAAGGCCGATACACTCCGTACAAATATTGATTGCCTTCACCAGCACATCGAACATGCCGCCGTTCATCACACCCAGCACAATCAGCGCCACCGCCGCCGCCACGATGATCACGCGGATGACGTTCCTGCCTGTCGTCTTTTCTGAAGCGGCTGCATCCGGCTTGCGCTTCTGGGCGCTCCTGCGCAGTTCCAATTCCTTCATCAACAGACGGAAATTCCACTGCTCAGCCGCCATCAGGAGGATGAACGCCAGCCCAATCCACGGGAACGTGTCAATCGCCATCTGGCGCACGACGACTTCCAAATCACGCGAGGCAAAATTCGACCAGTCCAGCAGGAATCGCCCCGCCATGCCCCCGCAAATCAGGCACAGAATCGCCGCGCCGCACCATACGCCGATACGCTGTTTCTTCACTTTGCGGATTTCGTCCGTCTCCTCCGTCCGCGCGCGCAGCATCAGCAGCTGATTCTCCACCGGCGCGCGAAGCGATTCCTTCTGCTCCGGCTTGCCCGCGATGATGTTCGCCGCCAGCAGCGCCAGAAAGACCCACACGCTCCACGCAATCGAGGCGAAGTGCGCCGTGACAATTTCCCGGCTGTAAATATCGTGAATCCGCAGCCCGTTTTCGCCCATGTTTTCCGGCGCGATGCCCTCATGATAGATGGTCACGCACTGCCAAATCAACAGCGCCGCCATCAGCACCGTCGCCACTCCCAGCAGCCACCGAAGCACAGTGCGCACCGAGCGTTTGCTCTCTGCCTTCATTCCGCGTTCCTCCCACTTTGCCGGACGCGCAGTACGCCCGGAACGCTACTGTCTCCATTATAGTGCAACGCAGGGGATGCGTCAAACAATTCATCAGACTTTTGCTGTTTCTTTTCCGTTTTTCCGATTGGAGCCCGGCGGCATTGTGAAAAAATCATCAATTTTTGTCCATTTTGTGCCGTCCGCTCTTGCTTTTCCGCATCATCTGTGATACCATAAACGCACAGGCTGCTTGTTCAGCCCTTCACCATGAAGGAGGAAATATATAATGGGTTTTCTGGCAGGAAAGACAGCGATTATTACCGGCGCGGGCTATGCGAAGCTCAGCAACGGCCGCTGCGGTTCGATTGGCTACGGCATTGCGACCGCTTACGCCAAGGAAGGCGCGAATCTGGTCATCACGGGCCGCAACGTGAAGAAGCTGACCGACGCGAAGGAAGAACTGGAACGCCTCTATGGCGTGAAGGTGGTGTGCGTGCAGGCGGACGTGAATGACAGCGCGGACAACGAGGCTGTTGTGAACAATGTCGTCAAACAGGCGATTGACACCTTCGGCCGCATCGACGTGCTGATTAACAACGCGCAGGCTTCCGCATCCGGCGTTCCGCTGGCTGACCATACCACCGAGCAGTTCAATCTCGCGCTGTATTCCGGTCTGTACGCCACATTCTATTATATGAAGGCGTGCTACCCCTATCTGAAGGAAACGAAGGGTGCTGTCATCAACTTCGCCTCCGGCGCGGGTCTGTTCGGTAACTACGGGCAGTGCGCGTATGCCGCGGCAAAAGAAGGCATTCGCGGCCTGACCCGCGTTGCCGCCACCGAATGGGGCAAGGACGGTATCAACGTCAACGTCGTCTGCCCGCTGGCATGGACGACGCAGCTGGAGAACTTCCAGAAGGCATATCCCGAGGCGTTCAAGGCGAATGTCAAGATGCCCCCGATGGGCCACTACGGCGATTCCGAGGTGGAAATTGGCCGTGTGTGCGTCCAGCTGGCTTCCCCGGACTTCAAATTCATGTCCGGCGAAACCATCACCCTCGAAGGCGGCATGGGTCAGCGCCCTTAACCGCTCGCATCTTTGCTCCCTTCTGCGCACCGCGGAAGGGAGTTTTTTGTCCCTCATTTGGAGGTTTTTCTCATGAACACCGACCGAATCGCGTATTTCCTCGCCGTCGTCCGCGAAGGCAGCTTTTCTGCCGCTGCGAAGAACATGTACGTCTCCCAGACCGCCATCAGCCAGCAGATTGCGTCGTTGGAAAAAGAAATGGGCTGCGCGCTGTTCCACCGTCTGTCCACCGGCGCAGTGCTGACCGACCACGGCGAGCAGTTTCTCCCCTACGCCGAGCGCCTGATGGGGATTCAGCTCGAATTGCAGGACGCTTTCGCCGATACGCACCGTGTGAGCGCCATCCACATCGGCTACAACGGGCCGCTGGAAAAAGAGCTGATTGTCGATGCGTACCTTTCCCTGCATCCGCACCTGCCCAATTTGGTGATTCACCCGCTGTACCTCTCGCTGACGGCCATGTCCGACGCCCTCTATCGCGGGCAATGCGACATGGTGCTGACGCTTCCCGGCGAAATCGACCAGCGGAACACCTATCAGGAGGTACTCTACGATGTGCCGATGATTGCCGCCGTTTCCGAAGCGTCGCCATTAGCGGAAAAGTCGGTTGTGTCGCTTTCTGATTTACGCGCGCATCCGTTGATTCTGCTTGCCCCCGACCAATCGCGCAGCGGGTGCGGCGCGATTCACGACTGGGCGCAAAATATGGGATTTTCGCATCCGTCGATTATTTATGCGGATTCGGCAGATATGCAAATTTTGATGGTTTCGCTGAATCTGGGGATTTCCTTCTTTCCAGCGAGAAAGCCATCCTATTTCAAGGGCGTGAAGCTGATTCCGCTGACGGAGGATATTGGACATCATCGGTCGGTGCTGGTGTGCAGACGGCTGACACCGGCGATTCGGATGATTCGGGACTGCATGGTAGAGGAAATGAAAAAGGGCTAAACACGCGGAAAGAGTATGGCGAAGCGCTCAACTCAATCGCGCGGAGTCCAGCGGAGACGACCAAAGTGTTTTCTAATCGCTCCCTTGACCCCTTGGGTCGCCACTATCAAAATTGACTTGTTCCGCAGTACAATGAATCACCCCATCCCCGCACTCAAAAAAGCACCAGCCCTTCGCAGCATTTGCCGCTTCGGTCTGGTGCCATTTTTATCAACCGATTACTGCTGGTTTGCCGCGTTTTCACCCGCAATGCGGCCCATCGACAGCGCGTTCAGGAAAGACGAACCGGACATGTAGACCAGATCGTACAGCGCGCCGTTGGAGGCTTCGCCCGCAGCGTACAGCCCACCGATGGCTGTGCCATCCGAGCGAAGCACCTGCGCGGAGGTGTCCGTCACGACGCCGCCGATCGTGCCTGTGTACTGAGGCGCAATCTGCACCGCGTAGAACGGGCCAACCGTCGCGAAATTCATGAAATCCACGCGCGCGCCAAACGCCGCATCCACGCCGGTGTCCTTCGCCGCATTGTAGACCGCGATGCAGTCAAGGAACGCCTGCTTGTCAAAGCCCAGCTTGCCCGCCAGTTCTTCAAGCGTGTCCGCAGAGGTCACTGCCGGGTCATCAACGTTGTTCGCCAAAATCGCCGCATAGTCCTCACGGTCAGAACCGTAGATGCAGTAGTACGGCGCCGCATGACGGTAAATCAGGCTCGGATAATTCAGGGAATGGCAGTATTCATTGACGAAGCGGACACCCGTGTTGTCCACAATCGGCGCCTGACTCCACGGGCCGCCCAGAGAGGTCAGCTCCGCGTTCGTGCCGTCGCCCACAACGTAGGACATGCCCAGACGCGCGCCCTTCTCATAGACCGCCGCGCCGATGGCCTCCGCCATCAGAATGCCCTCGCCGGTCTGACCCGCGGAGCCGTAGAAGTATGCCACCTGCGCCGCGTCAACGGGCGTGAAGCGTTCCATCATTTCCTGATTGTTGCCGAAGCCGCCAGTCGCCAATACCGTGCCCTTGGCGTAGATGTTGAAGGTCTGACCGTCCTTTTCGACCGTCGCGCCGATGCAGTTGCCGTTTTCGTCGGTCAGCAGCGCCGTTGCCTTCGTTTCCATCCAGTATTCCACGCCCAGCTCCTGATTCTTCGCATAGAGCAGGTCGGTGGGCTTGCCGTTGGAGGCATAGTGGAAGCGATCCACGCCCTCAATCAGGTCGAAGCTCATCGGACGGCCGAACTCGAAGCCGTTCTCCTCCAGCCAGTCAATCAGACCCGCCGCCTGACCCACCACGAAGCGGATGCGGTCTTCATCCATGCCGCTGTCTTCGCGGAAATATTCGTTGTGGTTGTATTCCACCCACAGATCGACGTAGGCTTCGCAGGTATCCTCGATGCCGTACTTCTTCTGCTCGGAGGATTCCGGCGCCGCAATGCCGCCGCCCGCCATCGCGGACGTGCCGCCGATGGTCGCCAGCTTTTCAATCGCAATGACCTTCGCGCCGGCTTCCGCAGCCGCCATCGCCGCTGCTCCGCCAGCCGCGCCCGTGCCGATGACCAGCACATCGCAGGTCAGGTCGGTATAGGTTTCCTTCTCCGCCGCCTCGACCTTCGCCAAGTCCGCGTTCGTCAGCCCCAGCTCCGCCAGTGCAGCCGCCGCGGCCGCTTTCACCGCGTCGGATGTCACCGTCGCCGCCGTCACGCCATCCACCTCGACGGAGTTGTTTGCCAGCATCTGCTCCGCCAGCACCTTCGCCGCCGCTCCGCCGATGGAATCAGTCTGCGATGTCGCGTCGATTTCCACGTTCACCAGCTTGTCGCCGTCCACGCTCAGCGTGACCGTCACGTTTCCGCCGCCAAACCCTTCCGCCGTCGCACTCGCTGTCTTGCCCTCCGCCAGCGCCGTCGCGCAGGCCATCGTCAGCACCATACACAGGCTGAGCAGTAGCGCCGTCAGCTTCTTCATGATGAAAAACCCCTTTCCTTTTTGAATGTCCCCGTGCAGGGAAGACACTCTGGTTGCTCTTCGCAACTTTGTGAAAAATATACCATACATCTCTTCAAAACACAAACATCAATTCAGGAAGGGGGCTATAAGGATTTCTTATACTATTTCCAGATGAAAATGCGCGGCGCAAGCAAATAGCGCAAATGAATTGGGAAATCGTATTATTTTTCTCCGCAATTTTCCCTTACCCCTGGAAAAACGCACCGCTTTATGCGTCTAATCCATTGAAATCACCATGAAAATGAAAGGAGGGCAAAGCATGGAGCAGCAATCCCCCAATGAACGCCGCTTAGAAGATTGGATGCGCACCTACGGCACCGCCATCCTGCGCACATGCTTCGTCATCCTTTCCGACGCGCGTGAAGCCGAGGATGCCATGCAGGACACCTTCCTCCGCGCCTGGCGCGCCATGGACACCTTCGAGCAGCGCAACGGCGCGAGCGTCAAAACGTGGCTGATGCGCATTGCCATCAATGTCTGCCGCGATTATCAGCGGAAACGGTGGTTTCGGCACATCGACATGCGGCACGCGCTGGAAGACTTGCCGCAGGGCATGATGACCGTGCTGCCAGAGGATCGGGAATTGATGCTGGACATCCTGCGCTTGCCCGACGACCTCAAAAAGCCGCTGATTCTTTACTATTATCAGGACATGAACCTTCAGGAAACCGCCGATGCGCTGGGCATCAGCAAGTCGACGGTGCATACGCGGCTCAAAAAAGCGGAACAGGCGCTCAAACTTTCGCTGACAGGAGGTGACTGCTATGTCTGATAAACTCAAGCGGGTGCTGGATACGAATTTAGCCGGACTGCACGTCACCGACGCGCAGGTGAATGCCGTCCTGCGCCGCGTTTCGCTGGATGAAAAGCGTCCGCGCGTGATTCGCTGGCAGGCCATCGCGGCGGTGCTGCTCGTGCTGGTACTGGGCGCGGGTGTCCTGCTGCAAACCGGGATTTTGTCGGACGATTCCCCGCAGCTCACTGCCGACGTCACCCGTCAGGGCGATTTCCTGACGGCGGCACAGGTGAAAAAGCTTCTGGCCAGCGCGGCGGATTTGCAGTTTTCAGTGGACGAAGAGACAATTTCGGCGCTGATGACGCAGGTCGAAAAGGACGGCGGCTGTTCACTCTCCACGCTGCTGGAAATTCTCTGCCCTGTGGGGTCGTCGCTGGGGCAGTGGGATATCCGCGCGCAGGTGGCGCTCAGCCAGACGCTTGAAAGAATCGGCTATCAGGGGATTCTGCCGGGCATGACGCGCGAACCGCTCTCCACCGAAATCACCGTGCAGGACGCCCTTGCCCGCGCAGTTGCCTACATCCGCACCAATGACGACCCGCAGGCGGATTTCACCAATCTTGATTTCTATCGTGTAGGTATCCGCTTTCTTTCCGGTGTTTATGACGGCACCTGTGAGGGAGCGTATTACTGCGTAAATTTTGATGCGCTGGATGCGTTCGGCACGACATACGAAGTCGCGGTGAACGCGGAGGACGGCAGCATTTGCCGAATGCGGCGGGAACGCGGTGCGGGCAGCGATCACACGGCAGACGAAGTGACCCGCGGCTTCCGGCGCATTTTCGGCTACGACATGCGCACATGGACGCCCATGCAGCTGCGTGTGTACATTCTGGCGCTTTCGCGGGCGGATCGCTCGTCAATGCAGACGGTGCATGAGCTGTTCCTGAGCGTCGGGCGCGATGGCTTCCCGGATGTTCCGGCGGAAGCGCTGACCCGCGAAGAAGCCATTGACGCCGCGCTCGCCATTCAGGGCGGTTCATCGTCCGAGGTGCTGGCGGCAGAGTACCTTGCGGGCGCGTCCGGCGACTTCTGGAAGATTGCCATCCGCCAGCCGAATGCCCCCAGCGGGCAGAGCATCGTCTATCTGGAGCTGAATGGGCTGACCGGTACGCTGCTGACAACGACGTACTCCGGCAATCTCTACGGTTTGCCGCAGGAGTTTTTCCCCAGTCAGCTGCTGTCCACCCTCGACCGCACGGACTTCTCCCATGGCGTACCCGCCGTGGATGCCGAAACGGCGCAATCTGCCGCCAGCGATGCCATCCAGCGCCAATATCAGCGGAATATGGCGGAAGAAGGGTACACCTGCTTTATTGAAAGCGATTTTGAGGACACGGCAGGCGGATTCTCCTACTACACGGGCGGCGGTGTCGTGATCTTCAGCAAGGATGCGCAGAACACGTCGCAGGGTGACATTTACTGGGCAGCGCTGAACTGGTACGGCGAAGTGCTGGATGTCGGCTGGAACCGCAATCCGCTGGATGCAGCGCGCTTCACGCTGCTGATGCAGGGCTATCTGCCCCCGATTTACCAGCGCGAAACCGTCCAGCAGCTGCAAGCGCTGCTGACCGGCAGCCAGACGGACGAAGCCGGTCTGCGCCAGATGGAAACAGACGGAACGTTGCCGCTGTTCAACGCCCTGCTGGCGCTGGAGGTCGTTCCTGATGCCAGCACGAAATCCACCGCCGATGATGTAACCGCTGCCGCCTTGAAATCGCTGAACGCCCATTTGTGCTATGAGAATTCCTCGTTCCTTGTTTATCGCGAGGATGGTGAGCTGATTTGGCATTTCTGGTTGTCCACCGACATGGGGTACTTCCTCATGGACGTGCGCGACAGCGACTTGTCCGTGGTGGGCTCCGTACAGATTCCGAGCTTCAGTGCCCTGCGCGCCAGCATTCTGCTGCCCGTGCGCGTCTGGAACACGCTGGCGGAAGACCTTCGCGTCACCATCTTCTACCGCGACGCGAACACGCAGCCCGGCATCGTCTACGGCATGGACGCAAGTCGCACTGTTCAGCGCTATGTTGATTTGTACGGCGCCAACATCCTGCGCTGGGATCAGGCGACGCTCCGTTCTTTCCAGTCCGCGATAAGCATCAGCGGCAGCTACGTCGGCGACTGGTCTGTTGCCTGCCTGTGTCAGACGATTTACCCCGACGTCCCTGACTACGCGATTTCTCAAGAGGTCGCGGCGGAATACGCTGCCCGCGCGCTGGGCGACGATGACTACTCCCTGCGCGGCGGCGTGCTGATTGACCCCGGCGAGGGCGACCCCATTTGGAAAGTGACGCTGGATTACCCCGACGGGCGCAGCTTCAACGCGGAAGTGGACTGCCGGACAGGCGCGATTCGGACGCTCCGCCAGCAGGATACGCGCGTCATGCCCTTCTACACGGACTACCTTGATTTCCCTGATGACGGGGAATACTGGTTCCGTAATTTTGTGCTGGATGAGGTTATCGAGCAAGTACGGACGCAAATGACTGGTCGATACGGCAATAACGTCTGATTGCATCAAGCGACGATTTTGCTATTTTTCTGACAAGTTTGTCTGGACAAACCGGCACTGCTGCGCGTATAATAGTGTTGCTGGTAGAAATTCTGCCAAGTTTCGCAAAAAATAGGTTGGCTCCTATGAAAAAGTTTTTCGCACTGCTCCTGTCCATCATGCTGCTGTCCACGGCTGCGCTGGCTGAAGTCAAAATCGGTCAGGTTGAGTATGCCGCGCATGGCACGTCCTGCTTCGCTGTGCTGACCGTCGCGATGGATGGCGACACCATCGTTGCCGCGCACATCGACGAGTTCCAGTTCATGGATGCCGCCACGGCGGAAGGCGTTCCGAACTCCGACGCTTCCTTCGGTCAGAACTATCCCGAAGGCAAGGTGCTGGCTTCTAAGGTTGTGAACGACGGTCTGTACAGCACCAACATGACGACCAAGGCGGGCGCAACCACGCCGCTGGGCGTGAGCTACAACGCCATCGAAGCTTTCGTGACCGGCAAGACCATCGCCGAACTGGAAGCTGCCATTGAAGGCAAGACCAAGGAAGAAATGGTGGACGCCGTCTCCAGCAGCACGCTGGTGGATACGCTGGGCTATGTGCAGGGTCTGCTGGCCGCTGCCAAGGCTGCGAACAACCAGACCGGCTACTACACCGTCTACAACAAGACCGGTGAAACCGTGAAGGAAGTCAGCATTACCATCAACGCGACCGGCGAAAAGTTTGTCATGGCGACGGACGTTCCGGCTGATGCGGTGAAGGTGATTGTCTTCTCGATGGACGGCGCGCTGGAAGGTCACAATGCGCTGACCTTCGCTTTCACGACCGAAAGCGGCTATGAAGGCTCTTTCGCAACGCTGAGCGTCGAAACGGCTCCCATCACGATGCTGTCCGCCGATGCCATGACCGGTGCGACGCAGATTTCCTTCTTTGCGCCTGCTGCGGAGTAATCCCCCCTCGATTGCATCAAAAAAACGGGTACTGTGTGAGGACGAAATCCTCCACAGTACCCGTTTTTATTTTTCAAATAAGAGTGCCAAGGTGGCGTAGATGAATGGTTCTTCACGGAATCTTGGGGGAAGAGCAGCTTGGAGGCGCGTCTGCGGACGCGCAAAGTTACTGGCAAGGACGCTTCGCTGCCTGCGCCTTTGTTGAGCGCGTTTAAGATGCTGGCCGCCCGCGGAACAGTTGGGGCGTTGCCCCAAGCCCCGCAAGGGACGCTGGCCCTTGACCCTG
>OIZQ01001253.1_pt1 | contig 10458 bp, 7 predicted proteins | sample 1588491 | NCBI WGS metagenome assembly OIZQ01 (sample SAMN03283262) | human gut metagenome | biome: human-associated habitat; material: feces | host: Homo sapiens | place: USA | collected 2013
CGGGTCAAGGGCAGCGCCCTTGCGGAGTCCAGAGGCAGAGCCTCTGGGGTCTCCCCACGTCACAAGGAAGGAGGAAGCGGATGGCGGTTGGATTGTTTTGGAATGATCGGGTGTCGTTTGAGAAGCATGAATGGGAAAAACGCTTCTTTTTTCTGGGAAATAATACGGGAAATCTCGTGTTTATCCGGGCGCTGAAGGACATCTTTCACCCCGTGATGATTCCGCTGTGGGATGTTACGTCGGACACGTTCCGCGACCGGGCGGACATCACCCACTACATCACGACCGAGCTGATCTGGCTGACCCCGAATCAGACGTATCCGCACGTTTGGACGATGCTGAAGCGAATCGGCGATAAACCGCTGGTTCCAATCAGCGTGGGCGTGCAGAGCATGGCGCGCAATGTCGACATCACGCTCCACCCGGACACGGTCAAGCTCCTGCAGACAATGGCGGAGCGCGCTGTGCTGGGCGTTCGCGGCGAGTACACCGCGGCGGTGCTGGAGAAGAACGGCATCGTCAACTTCCGCATTATCGGCTGCCCCAGCCTGTATCAGGGGATGAACGAGAAGTTTCGCGTGGAGAAGAAGCCGTTCGACCCGAAAATGCGCGCGTGCTGCAACTTCCGCACCTTCTACGGCACGCTGTCCGACCCGGAACGGCAGTTTTTGACCTTCTGCGCGAACCGCGACCTCGGCTTTGTGGAGCAGAACGCATTCCCGCTGACGCTGGAAAACTGCTGCGGCGACGAGTACCAGTTCCGCTATTTGCAGGACTGGCTGAAGCGGCAAATGCACGTTTTTTTCCACATTGAGGATTGGCTGGCGTGGGTCAGGCAGTACGACTTTTCCCTCGGCAGCCGCTTCCACGGGAACGTGATTGCCGTCACGAGCGGCATTCCGGCGCTGACGATGGTGGTGGACAGCCGCATGGACGAAATGACCCGCCTGTTCCGCCTGCCGACGCTGCCGATGGAGGATTTCCGGCTGGAAAAGCCGCTGGAATACTACTACGACTTGGCGGACTATACCGATTTCAACAAGGCGTACCCGGAAAGAATGCGCGTTTTCCGCGATTTTCTTCAGCGGAACGGGTTGGCGGAGGCGGCAGGCGGATGATACACGCGGTTGGCCCGGCGCTGGGCGAAATCATCCAAAATCTGCGGCGAACCGTGCGCCTGACGCTCTACGAGAACCGCTCGCGGCGGGCGGGGATGCTGCTGGGGCGCTGGTGGGACTTGCTCAGCCCGCTGCTGCAAATCCTCATTTACTGGTTCGTCTTTTCCGTCGGGCTGGGAACGCAGGAAAAAAACGGATTCCCGTATCACCTGTGGCTGATGTGCGGCATGATGCCGTGGCTGGCGCTCAACTCCGCCATTCTCGGCGCGTCCGCGTCCATCCAGCAGGCCGCGTCCATCATCCGCAACGTGCGCATTCCGCTCTCCATCATCCCGATGAAGGCGGTTGTGCGCGCGTACTACGAACATTTGTGGACGATGGCGATTCTGCTGATTGCGCTGCTGCTTGGCGGCGTGCCGGTGACGTGGCATTATCTGGAACTGGCGTATTACCTCGCGGCTTCGTGGGTGCTGCTGATTGGCGCGGCACTGCTGACGAGCAGCCTGACGGCGGTCTTTCGCGACTTCGGTGAGCTGCTTCAGCCGCTGATGCGCCTGCTGTTCTACGTTTCCAGCGTCGTGTGGGCGATTGACGGGCTGTCGCCGGGCTTGCAGCGCGTGATGCGGCTGAACCCGCTGGTTTACATCATCGAGGGCTACCGCAAGTGCCTGCTGTATGGCGAAGGCTTCTGGTCATCGCCGGGGCAGGGGGCGTACTTCTGGCTGGCGGCGCTGGCGCTGCTGGCGGCGGGATGCACGCTGCATATGCGGCTCAGAAACCGCTTCATCGACCAGCTGTAATCAGCGCCATTTAATAGGAAGAAATCGCGCAGAAAGGGGGCGATGCGCTTGGCGGATGTAATCGTCCGCTGCAGGGAACTGACGAAGGTCTACGACCTGTACGGCGAGGAAAAAGACCGCCTGAAAGCGCTGCTGGGGCTTCGGGCGAACGTGAAGAAATTTCCGGCGCTCCGCGGCGTGACGCAGGACTTCCACCGCGGCGAAATCGTCGGGCTGGCGGGGCTGAACGGCTCTGGCAAATCGACGCTGGCGCGTATCATCGCGGGCATCACCCGACCCGATTTGGGGCTCTGCGAGGTCAGCGGCACGGTCAGTATGCTGGCGGCGAACATCGGCATGAATGACCAGCTGACTGGGCGCGAAAACATTGCCTATAAGTGTATGCTGATGGGCATGGAGAAGCGCGAAATCGCCCAAATCCAGCAGCAGATTATTGATTTCGCGGATGTTGGCGTGTACATCGACCAGCCCCTGCGGACGTATTCCAGCGGAATGCGCTCCCGGCTGGGATTCGCCATTTCCGCCCACATGAACCCCGAAATCCTGATTGTGGATGAGGCGCTGAGCGTGGGCGACGCGAGCTTCGCGGAGAAGTGCATGGCGCGGATGCGGCATTTCCGGGCGGAGGGCAAGACGATTTTCTTCGTCACCCATGCGCCATGGCAGATGCTGAACTTCTGCGACCGGGTGATGTGGCTGCATCAGGGGCGCGTTGTGGGCTATGACACGGCGGAACGCATGATTCCGGCGTACGTCGCCTTCACGCGCGAGTGGACGCAGCTGGATCAGCTTCAGCGCACGCAGCTGTCGCCGGATTACGAGACGTATCGGGCGCAGGTGGAAAATCAGCAGCGCGCCGTGTGGCAGCAGCGCGCAAAGGAAACGGCGCAAAAATCGCCGTAAGCAGGAGAAACTTTCCTGCGATTCAACTTTTTAGGCTCATCCCGGCGAATAAGAGGAAAGTTGCCCAGATTGCTGGAAACAGAATCGGCAGCTCATTCGTCGTATTTGCTGGAAGGCATATACCATTTCCCCCAACAGATAAAAGGAGTGACGCAGACCATGAAACGACTGGTTTCTGTATTCCTGGTGCTCTGCATGATGCTCTCCTGCGTGGCATTCGGCGAGACGCTGGACGGCGCACAGGGCGAAATCATGAACGAAGTGTCGGATGTGGCGTCGGACGAGGTGCAGACGCCCGACGAACCGACGCAGGCTCCTGTGAACGAGGACGACATCGTTCTGCCGGATATGGATGACGACATCAGCATCCTGCCGTCGGACGACGTGAACGGCCCCGATCCCTACCGTGAGCTGGTACTGCTCCAGCCGACGGACCTCATCGGCACGACGCTGTCCGAAACGAGCGTGCGCATCGGCTGGGGTTCTGTCGCCTTTGCGACGCAGTACGACGTGTACCGCAAGTTCGGCGGCGAAACCAGCTACACGCTGCTCGGCTCTGTGCCGAACAATCGCCTGTACTATGAGGATACGAACGTGACCCCCGGTCAGGCGGTGTACTACCGCGTGCGCGCGGTGAACGTGTCCTACGACGGCGAGCAGGCGAAGTATGTGTACAGCCCTGATTCGCAGACGCTGTCCTACATGACGCTTGCCAAGCCGAAGCTGCAAGACCCGCGCGGCTTGGGCGCGGATACCATCCGCCTGAACTGGTCGAGCGTCTCCGGCGCGCAGACCTATGAAGTGCAGATGTCCACCAATGCGACGAGCGGCTTCACCACCGTGCGCACTGACCTGACCGGCACGCTGTGCAACGCCACCGGTCTGAAGAAGGCGACGGGCTACTACTTCCGCGTGCGCGCGGTGCGCGTGTTCTCCTCCGGCGAAAAGTTCTACTCTGAATACTCCAACGTCGGCTGCGGCACGCCCATGGATCGCCCGGAACTGACCGTGGTGCAGAGCGGCAACAACGCCCTGCTGTCCTGGCCGGCATCCTCCGGCGCGACGGGGTACATCATCTACCGCAAGACGGGCGCGAGCGGCAGCTACACCCTGCTGGCAAAGACCGGCGCGGTGACTTCCTTCGTGGACGCGAGCATCAACCTGGGTGAAGTGTACTACTACTTCATCTACTCCATGCGCCCCGTGGGCAGCTACAACTGCTTCTCCCTCTCCAGCGAGCGCGTGTACTTCACGGCGCTTGGCTCTGTGAACCTGTGCGCGGTACGCAACACCGGCAAGCAGGAGCAGACCATTGACTGGGATACCACCGTGCTGGGCGCGAACAAGTACTATGTGTACAGTTCCACCACCATGGACGGCCTGTACACCAAGATTGGCGAAACCGAAGGCACGACCTATGTCGCCAAGAACCTCGTTGCCGGCACGACCTACTACTACAAGGTTCGCCCGGTGCGCGTGTTCTCCAACGGCACCATTTGCTACGGCCCGTGGTCGAACGTCATGTCCCAGCCTGAATCCGGCTCGTTGACGCTGGAGGGCTTGAGCGCGGTGAACCTCTCCGCGGGGCAGGATATTTCCGGCGGCTATGTGGGCGATGTGTTCTCGTGGAGCGCGACCGTCTCCGGCGGCAGCGGCTCGTACACCTTCAAGTACAGCCTCATCAGCCTGAGCGGCGGCAGCCCCATCGTCCTGAAGGACTTCTCCGACGGCTACACCTCGCTGCCCGCCGGTAAGACCAGCATGACGACCACCTTCACCCTCACCCTGACGGAAAACTACATCAACCTGATTAACTCCCAGAAGTACGCCATGCAGATGGAAGTTCGCGACTCCCTCGGCGCGACGACGGCGATGTACGCTGCCCCCGCGACGCTGAGCGAGATGAACTTCGTTGCCCCCGCGCCGGTGAGCAAGGTCGTCAACAAGACCATCCGCGTGGGCGAAAACTTCACGCTTGACCACGGCATCTACACCGAGGCGGGCGACGTGGCGAACATCGAAATCGCCAACACCAACAGCGCGATTTCCCTGCACGACAACGTGATTACCGGCGTCAACAACGGCTACGCGACGCTGCTGATTACCTCCAAGCGCTATCCCGACATCCTGATCGTCTACAACATCACCGTCGGCTACGCGCCGCTGACGATTGCCAGCGTGCAGCCCAGCGCCTCGAAGCTGAACAACTACGAGACGCTTGCGTGGGATATTACCTTCGCGGGCGGCCGGCCGAACTACAACGTGAACTTCAAGGTCTACCGCGGCACGACGGTGGTTGTCAACAGCAACCGCACGGAAACCGCAACGGGCCGCATCTCCGTCAACTATCAGCCGACGGTGGCGGGCACCTACCTGCTGGAAGTTACCATTACCTCCGCTGATGGGCAGTCCATCACCCAGCGCTCCAGCGCGACGGTGGTGTCGAACTACACGCCTGTGACGGTTGTGCCCAGCACGACGGCGAGCGTGACAAACCGCAACCTGACGTGGACGACTGCCTACAAGGGCACGAGCAGCGTCATCCGCCGCGACTACACCCTGTTCCGCGATGGCTCCGTGGTGGCGACGGAAGTCGGCCTGAATAACCTGACGTTCAACTACACGCCCACTGTCGCGGGTTCCTACATCCTGCGCGTCATCGTGTATGAAGCCAACGGCAACAAGATTGAGGTCACTGCGCCGACCATCACGGTTACGCAGGGAGGTTCCGGCACGTCCGGTACGGGCACGGTGACGGGCGTCCGCGTGGCGCTGCGCCGCGGTGCAAGCACCAAGTACGGCATCATCCTCCGTGTGGACAAGGGCGAAACCGTCACCATTCTGGAGCGGTCCGGCAGCTGGTACTACGTCAGCTACAAGGGTTCGACGGGCTGGATGATGGCGCAGTACGTCAAGGCAAACTAAACCCAAAGGTAACATAAAAGAGGGGCGCTCCGGGGTGGAGCGTCCCTTTTTTGGCGATGAAGTTGAAATTAGATGAATCAAAGAAACAGCCGCCGATAGTCCTTTTTAGAATTGAAAATCGCAGACACAGTTACAGTTTTTGTGTCATTGTCAACTCTATAAAAAATCAGATATGACTTATGCGGCACGAATCGGTAGTCCCTCGCGCGCAAAGCATAATCTTTCGGCAGTGCACCTAATTGCGGGAAGTCATTCAGTCGGTCACATCTGTCAAGCAACTCGTTCACAAATCGCTGCGCAATCTCTCTGCTCTGTGACTGCTCGGCGAGATAGAACGAAATTTCATGCAAATCCTGTATTGCAGTATCAGCAAATATAATGCGGTAGTTCATGGTGCCCAATCATCCAATTCGCGCAGAAGATTCCTACGGACATCTTCAATCGGCTGCACCCGCCCTAACTTCACATCATCCTCTGCCTGTGCCAAGTGCGCATAGACCTGAAGTCTCGCTTCCATCTCTGCAATGTAATTCTGCTGCTCCATGAAACTCTCGTGGCTCATGACGACAGTATCTTCCTTGCCATTGACCGTGATGGCAACGGGATTCTGCCGCGCCAAAGCGGAAATCTGCGAGTAATTGCTGCGCAGGTCGCGCGAGGGTCGAATCGAAATCGCTGTATTCATGGAAAAATCACCTCCTGTTGTAGTCATATTATACCCTGAAACGCCTACGGTGTCAAGCGGAAAATCATGGAAAAATGAAAGGCGATTTTCCTATCTATCCCTTTTCTTTTGTTGCTTTTCCCCAAATGCGAACGGCGAAATTTCATGACGAACGGCACCTGAAATGGTATAAACGCACGAAATTAGGACGAATATGACAGCTTGTGCGAGAATTTCGACAGTTTGTGCGAGACTGCTTGCGCCACCCGAAAAAATTGCTATAATAAAGTAGGAAAAAAGCACAGTGGGTGGTCTGTGCAAACGCGTAAGGATGGAATGACCATGAAACACGGTAATTTGGTTTCCCAAATGACTTTGGAGGAAAAGTGCGCTCTGCTTGCCGGCAAAGATGTCTGGCACACGCATGAGATTCCGCGGCTGAATATTCCCGCCATCACGCTCTCCGACGGGCCGAGCGGCTTGCGCAAGCAGGCGGGCGAAGGCGACCATCTGGGCCTCAACGCATCGACGAAGGCGACGTGCATTCCCTCCGCCGCGACGCTGGCGTGCAGCTGGGACGCCACGGTGTCCGAGGCGATGGGCGCGGTTGTCGGGCGCGACGCTGCCAATCAGGGGGTGGATGTGCTGCTTGCGCCGGGGCTGAACACGAAGCGCTCCAGCCTGTGCGGCCGCAGCTTCGAGTATTACTCCGAAGATCCGTACCTCTCCGGCAAGCTGGCGGCGGGCTTCATCCGCGGCGCGCAGAAGCAGGGTGTATCTGCCTGCGCAAAGCACTACGCGGCGAACGCGCAGGAGCTGCTGCGGATGCACTCCGACAGCGTGATGGATGAGCGGACGCTGCGGGAAATGTACCTGACGAACTTCGAGCTTGCCATCAAAGAGGGCAAGCCGGGCTTCGTGATGACGGCATACAACCGCGTCAACGGCGTGTACGCCAACGAAAACCGCCATCTGCTGGGCGATATTCTGCGCGGCGAGTGGGGCTTTGACGGCGCGGTCGTGACCGACTGGGGCGGCAGCAACAGCATTGTCGAGGGCGTGCGCGAGGGCATGAATCTGGAGATGCCCGCGGCGGGCGACGACAGCCCCTGCCAGCTGGTGAAGGCGGTCAAGGACGGCACAATCGACGAGAAAATCGTCGATGAGCGCGTGGATCAGCTGCTGGACTTCGTGCTGGCAGAGCGCAAGTCCGGCGAAACGTCGTTTGATGCCGCAAAGCAGCATCAGGCGGCGGAAGCAGCGGCGGAAAAGTGCCTTGTGCTGCTGAAGAACGACGAGCACCTGCTGCCGCTGAAGAAGAACGCGCGCGTGGCGGTTATCGGCGAGTTTGCGGCGCGCTCCCGCTATCAGGGCGCGGGCAGCAGCATGGTCAACGCCGCGCAGGTGGATGACACGCTGCCCCTGCTGGATGAATTTTTCCCGGCGCGGGTCGGCTTCGCGCAGGGCTTTGAGCGCCTTGACGCCGCGAACGACGCGCTGGCGGATGAGGCGGTGCAGCTTGCCAAGACGGCGGATTGCGCGGTGGTGTACCTCGGTCTGCCGGAGTGCTTTGAGACGGAAGGGCTTGACCGCACGCACATGCGCCTGCCGGAGAACCAAATCGCCTTGATGAAAAAGCTGCGCGCCGTGTGCAAGAAGATGGTGGTGGTGCTCTCCTGCGGCAGCGCGGTCGAGACGGACTGGGCGCAGGACTGCGACGCGCTGCTCTATGCGGGGCTGGGCGGCGAAGCGGTGGCGCGCTCTGTGCTGCGGGCGCTCGTGGGCGAGATTACCCCCGGCGGCAAGCTGGCGGAAACGTGGTATCGCCACTATGCGGACGCACCGGTCAGCCACTACTACCCCGGCACGGAAGCGACAAGCGAATACCGCGAAGGGCTGTACGTCGGCTATCGCTACACCGAGTCGGCGGACGTCACCCCGGCGTTCGCTTTCGGACACGGGCTGTCCTACACGACCTTCCGCTACGACAACGTGCAGGCGGATAATGCGGGCGTGTCCTTTGATGTGACGAACACGGGCGACTGCGCGGGCGACGAGGTGGCGCAGCTGTACATCCACAAGCCGAACGCGGAGATTTTCCGCCCGGCGAAGGAACTGAAGGGCTTTCAGCGCGTGCATCTGGAGAAGGGCGAGACGAAGCGCGTCACGATTCCCTTTGACGGCTACACGTTCCGCTACTTCAACGTCCGCACGAACCGCTTCGAGGTGGAGGGCGGCGAATATGAGCTGCTGATTGGCGCATCCTGCCGCGACATCCGCCTGACGGCAAAGCACACCGAGCAGGGGACGAACGCGCCCAATCCGTATGCTCAGCTGACGGTGCAGAGCTACCGCACGGCGTGCGTGACGGACGTGAGCGACGTGGAGTTCACGGCGCTGCTGGGCCACGCGATTCCGCCGCATCTCTGGGACAAGACGCAGCAGCTGACGCTCAACGACACGGTGACGCAGCTCCGCTACGCCAAGAACCCGCTGGCGCGGCTGATCTACCGGATTCTCACGAGCATGAAGAACAAGGCGACTGCCGCTGGCAAGCCGGATTTGAACCTGCTGTTTATCTACAACATCCCGTTCCGCGGCATGGCGAAGATGATGAACGGCATGGTGTCGATGGCAATGGCGGAGGATATGCTGCTGATGGTCAATGGGCATTTCTTCCGCGGGTGCGGACGGCTCATCCACCACTTCTGCCACCGCCCGAAACTGAATTTGAACCCGGATAAAAAGAAGAAGTAATTGCGGAAAGCAATTATATAAAATAGGAAGCAACTCACAACAAGGAAAGGAAGCATGTCCCCCATGAAACAATCCTTCTGGCAGTCCCCCCTGACGCGCTCCAGCGTCCCGAAGGACAAGGTGACAACCCCCGAAACCCTGCTCGGCTACCTGATTGGCCCGTTCGGCGCGCTGCTGTCCTCCGGCATCTTCACCAGTTACCTTCAGGTTTATCTCGGCAAGGCGCTGGAATTGAGCAGCACCTACCTGTCCATCCTCCAGCTGGTATCCACCTTCCTGATTGTGGCGGCGAACCTCATCGTTGGTCAGCTGATTGAACGCACGCGCACCATGGCGGGCAAGGCACGCCCGTGGCTGCTGCTCTCCGCGCTGACGCTTTCCGTCGCCAGCGTGCTGATGTTCATCATGCCCTTTGAAGGTACGGCGCGCTATGTGTGGATTGCCATCGCCTACAACCTCTACTACGCCGTCGCGTACCCGATTTACAACACCGCGAACGCGACGATGGTTCCCGTGTCCACCCGTGACAGCGAGAAGCGCAGCGTCCTGGCGTCGATGAGCAACTTTGCGGGTCTGGGCGTGATGGGCGCAGGCTCGATGGTCTTCCCGGTGCTGATGACGATGTTCCTCTCCACCACGAATGAGGCGGGCGAAACGGTTTACACCGGCTTCGGCACGCAGTGGTTCGTCATCATGCTGGCGGTCGCCATCTTCACGGCGCTGACCGTCATCCTCCAGTTCAAGTTCACCCGTGAGCGCGTGACCGAAGAGCTGATGGAAAGCAACGCGAAGGAAGAAAAGAAGCAGAGCGTCTCGATGGGTCAGCAGCTGAAGGCCGTCACCAGCGAAAAGTGGTGGTGGGTCATCATCGTGTTCTACCTGCTGTTCCAGTGGTCGGGCGCGGTGAAAAACGGCTCGATGGCGTACTTCTGCTCTGATGTGCTCGGCGCGGACTGGTACATGTCCATCCTGTCCATCCTCGGCGCGGTGCCGATGGCGATTGCGGCGGCGTTCGTGGTGCCGCTGGCGAACAAGTTCTCCAAGCAGAAGCTGACGCTGGCGGGTCTGGCGCTGGGCGTTGTTGGCGGCGTGATTGCGGGGCTGGGCGGCAATAACCTCGTGGTGGTCGGCATCGGCATCGCGCTCAAGTGCCTCGGTTCCTCCCCGGCGTGCTACCTGATTCTGGCGATGCTGGCGGACGTTATCGACCATGTGGAGTACAAGCACGGCATCCGCACCGACGGCCTGACGATGAGCATCTACTCCTCCCTGATGGTCGCGGCGACCCCCA
>OIZQ01001266.1_pt1 | contig 10389 bp, 8 predicted proteins | sample 1588491 | NCBI WGS metagenome assembly OIZQ01 (sample SAMN03283262) | human gut metagenome | biome: human-associated habitat; material: feces | host: Homo sapiens | place: USA | collected 2013
GCGCGCACGGCGGGAGTATCCGTATCTCCATCCCCGCCACGGAATCGTACATTGCCAAATCACGGATGCCAAACAGTTGCGCCGCTTTAAGGAGCTTGATGTTCTGGCCTATATCCAGCCAATTTTTCTTGATTATGACATCCATATCGTTACCGATCGCGTTGGGCGGGAGCTTGCCAGCACCTCCTATGCCTGGAAAACCTATATTGATTCCGGTGTACATACCGCTTTTGGGACGGACTGCCCTGTGGAATCCTTCCGGCCGCTTCCGGGGATTTATTGTGCTGTTACCCGATGTGATCTCAAGGGCAATGGGCCGTTCCTTGCTGAACAGCGGCTCACACGCGAGCAAGCGCTCTATGGTTATACCGCTGCCGGTGCATATGCCTCCCATGACGAGGCCGTAAAGGGAAAAATCAAAGCGGGGATGTATGCCGATTTCATTACGCTTGACACCGACCTGCTCACTTGCCCCGCCGAGGCCTTGCTTCATGCGAATGTGACACGTACCTATATCGATGGAACGTGCGTCTATAATAATGTGCAAAGATGAAAAGCGCTGCTTAATTTCTTGATGTGATGCTGACTTCTCCACCGCTGTTTTCCCGTATTTACGTCAATAAGAGCTTGCCACAGCGAAAACTGTGGCAAGCGGCATATAATGTTCTTGAAATAAAAGCTTGCGCAAATCAAAAATGCTCTATATAATTTGAATTAATTTCCATGAACGAATGCACAAAACGCTCTTTTCAGAGCACGAAAGTTAATAGTAGTAAAAAGCAGAACTACCTTCAACATGAATTGCGTTTCTTTTTAAAATATCTTGTATCAAGGGATTAAGGAGGCAAACAAATGCGCGTATTCATCAGTGCCGACATCGAAGGCATCACCACTACAACGCTTTGGGAGGAATGCAACCGAACACAGCCCACTTATGCAGCCGCAGCGCAGCAGATGACAAACGAGGTCAAAGCAGCCTGTGAAGGAGCCATTGATGCGGGAGCTGATTTTATTTTAGTAAAGGATGCACACGCAAGCGGAACCAATCTTGATATCCGCCAGTTACCTCGCTGCGTAGAACTGATCCGCAGCGGATGTGGCCATCCGTATACGATGGCTTACGGTGTGGATCAGGGTTTTGATGCCGCCATGTTCATTGGATATCATTCAGCCGCAGGCAGGAATGGCAGCCCCCTCTCTCATACTTTTTCGCAAAAACCACTCGAAGTGCGCCTGAACGGAAAGATATGCAGCGAATTTATGCTGTTCAGCCTGGTTGCCAACTATGAGAAGGTGCCTACCGTGCTTTTAACCGGCGATAAAATGCTCTGTGAAGACAGCACCGCCATGTATCCGCTGCTCAAAACGGTTGCGGTAAAGGAAGGCTTCGGAAGCATGACGCGCAGCATCCATCCCGAGCTAGCCTGTGAACGCATCCGGGCAGCCGCATGCGCTGCCTTAAAGCAGGATCTATCCAAAGGCCTCATTGATATGCCGGAAAAATTCATCTTTGAAATTACATATAAGGAACATGCAAATGCCGTTTCCATGTCCTATTATCCCGGCTTTTCCCTCGTAGGCGACCGCACCATTCGCATGGAAACCGCAAATTATGTTGATGTCGTCCGCGCGGTCAAGTTCGTGCTGTAAGGATAAGTATACTCTTTACCAAGTACGCCATACAATCATCGGAGACTTCCGGATAACGGAATGGCAGAGCTGCGGCTATTGGTCGTTTCCGGCAGTCTCCAATGTAACGTTTTATTGCCTTCATAAAATCATATGCCGAATACATTGTCCTGAGAGACTGACCGTTACACTGTTTCAAGAAGTTTGGTCTACAGCAATGAATCTTGCTTATTATCGGAATTTCATACAAATCGTTGAATGCGGCACAATTTCAGCCGCTTCACGGAAGTTATTGATTGCACAGCCTGCATTAAGCTCGCAGCTAAAAACAATGGAACGAGAGCTTGGAGCTGACCTACTTGAACGTTCTGCTCGACGGGTTACCTTGACAAATGCCGGCAAAATCCTTTACGAGAAAGCCAAACTCATACTATCGTTGCAGGATGCAGCGGAAAAGGAAATCCAAGCATGCGTATGCGGCAGTCGAGGAACTGTCATGCTTGGTGCTACCCCGGCTATGCCAGACGCTTTATTTTCAAGCATACTGACTTCCTTTCGCAGAGAAAATATGGATGTCTTACTCGATTTATACGAAATGAGCTCCGCAGCCATTATTGAAATGCTGAAAGAAGGCGGTATAGAAGTTGGACTGATCCGGAATTATGGAGAAAAGAATTCGCAGCTTACAGTATGGTCAGCTTATGAAGAGCATCCGACCGCCGTATATAAAAGGGGAAACCCTTGGCTGTCTTCCGCTATTTTACGCGTACCAATAAAGATGCTGCGCGACGTCCCGCTAAGCGTATCACGTGGATTCTACCAAGCACTGAAGGAAAGCTGCGATGAATTCCAGTTTGAGCCCTCTCTCATCTCAATATGCACATCACGTGCTGCCACCTTGCTTTGGGCCGAAAGCGGTTTAGGGGTTGCTATCGTTGACGAATCTCTTAACGAGCCCCGTGACGAAGGTGATTTATGCTTTCGTCCGCTAAATGGCAAAAATATGCAGGCACAGCGCTTGCTTGTAACGCACGAAGCGCATCAACCTTCCGCTGTTGCAAAAACTTTTTTGGAATACTGCCGTCTTAGGTTAGAACTTAAAACGGAAAAGCATATTGATTCTATATAGTTCCCATAAATAAGCCATATTTTACTTTTTTTATTTATAGCGATACAATCAATGCAACGGATAAAGGCATGCGTTTACGAGGTAGTTAGCGTTCCCGCACAAGTTGTCAGTTGTTTTTGCATCAATTTTACAATAGTGTTTTTGGAGCTGTTTCCCCACAAAATAACTTTGGTAGCAGATGACGAACTAGTATCCAAATTTTCTCGGATGACTCAATGATTTAACTAAAGGATTAGTATATGCATTCTTTAATTTAAAATAAAAACAAGGAGGAACGGATCATGAAAAAGACACTGTGCCTATTGTTGGGGGTCATGTTACTTCTCTCATGTTTCTACATGATTGCAGGTTGCAGCACTCCAACTGATGAGCCCCCCTCGACTTCCACCCCTGGACCTGACGCTTCTGCCAATCAAGCTGGCGGCGATGAAGGAAAACTAAAAATCATTTCTTACGCAAACGGAGGAGAGCCTCCCGTGCTGGAGCCCGTTATGAGCAACTACGCCAAAACCTCCATTTTGGTTTATAATCTGTTTTGCGGGTTGACTCGCATTGGTCCAGACGGTGTAGCAGAACTTGCTTACGCTGAATCGTATACTACGAGCGATGATGGGCTTGTTTGGACGTTCAAGCTCCGCCCGGGAGCGAAGTTTTCCGATGGAACCGAACTCACGATGTACGATTTTGAGAAATCTTTTAAATATGTTCTTGACCCGAACACAGCTGCCCCAGGAAATGACCTGAAGCATTATGTAAAGAATGCTCTTGAATACAATGAGGGAAAATGTTCTGCGGATGACGTAGGTTTTAAAGCGCTTGATGCAGAAACGCTGGAGATTTCGCTGGACAATCCAACCCCGTACCTTCTCGACCTCTGCTGCACCTATATCCCGCTGAAGGTTGACGAGATCAAAAACAATCCTGACTGGGCCAAAGATCCTGCTACGTATATTGGCAATGGCGCTTTCCGCGTGAAAGAGCTAAACCCGCAGGTAAGCGTCGTTATGGAGCGAAATCCCTATTACTATGACGCTGAAAACGTCAAAATTGATCAAGTTAATTTCATGTTTATCGATGATGCAACAGTCGAGCTGCAAGCCTATAAGGACGGCACCCTCAATGTATCTGACAACCTGAACGCCGAAGCAATTGCTACCTATAAGGATACCGAGGAGTATCAATCCGTAGCAAAAATAGGGTGCAAGTATTTTACCTTCCATTGCGGGAACGTTTCGGATGCTCGCGTCCGCCGTGCTATGGCCTTGGCAATTGATCGTCAAACAATTATTTCAAACATTTTGGGGTTAACCTATGCTCCTGCTACTGGTATTGTCCCATATGGTATTCATTGGGGCGATAAGCAGTACCGTGATGTTGCCGGGCATTTGTTGACAGAGAATGTCGAAGAAGCCAAACAACTTATGATCGATGCAGGTTATCCCAACGGTGAAGGCTTCCCCACACTGCGGATGATTACACAGAACAATCAGGAAGACATCGACACAGCACAGGCACTCCAAGCAATGTGGAAGGAAAACCTTGGTATTGAAACGCAGATCACAACGTATGAATCGGCTGTTTATTGGGATGTGTTTGATACGGATGATTGGGACATTGGCCGCGATGGTTGGACCGGAGACTACGATGATCCAACAACCAATACCTTTCTCTGGGAAGCATATCGCGAAGTGAATCCCGATGGCACGCTGAAAGATGCACGTTGGTATAACCTTCCCAATTCTATCAAGTACGATGAAACCATGAAAAAGACATATTCTGAATTGGACTATGAAACCCGCATGAACCTATTCGTTGAAGCGGAAAAGACTCTGCTTGAAGATATGCCAGTCATCCCGTTGTTTTTCTACGATGACTCAATGCTCTGCAAGCCGGAAGTAACGGGGGTACTTAAGAGTTACATCGGCCATGTATTCTTCCAATATGCAGATGTCAATGTAGGCTGAAGCACCTAAGCCCTGTTTAATTTTCATCATTGCACGCCTCCGTCCGCTACCGGTGCGGCGGGCGGAGGCATCTTACCTTCCTGTCTTAAACAAGTTTATTGCATCGGAGAAATGAGCGTGGGTATGATTCAGTATATAATCAAGCGTTTGCTGGCTGCTATTTTGTCCATGTTTTTGCTGGTTACTGCAACGTTTTTTCTAATGCACGCAGTGCCCGGAAGCCCGTTTAATCCTGGTGAGCAAAAGAATATACCACCTGAAATACTTGCCCAAATCCGCAGCAAATACGGTTTGGATGACCCTCCCTTTAAGCAGTATGTGTCATACATGGGCAAACTGCTCCAAGGCGATTTGGGTGTCTCTTTTAAAAAACAAAACTATTCGGTAAATGAATTGGTAATGGGTGGCTTCCCCGCATCCGCCAAAATAGGCATATGGGCCATTATTGTTGCTTTGGCAATTGGCCTTCCGTTGGGAATTATTTCAGCGTTGAAGCGCGGCGGTTGGATGGACTGGTTCTCCATGATACTGGCAACTATCGGCATAGCTGTTCCAACATTCATCATTGCGATGCTGCTGCTATATATTTTTGCAATGCGATTAGGGTGGCTTCCCGTCTTTGGATGGGGCACATGGAAGCACATGGTTATCCCCGTAGCTTGCTTGTCCTTGTCCCCGATTGCGTACATTACCCGGTTGATGCGTTCGAGCATGTTGGAAGTATCACGGCAAGACTATATCCGCACAGCGCGGGCGAAGGGTGTCGGAGAGTTCATGGTAATTGGGAAACATGCTGTGCGCAACGCAATTCTCCCCGTGGTGACTTACCTTGGGCCGCTCGTAGCCGGTTTGCTAACAGGCAGCTTCGTCATTGAACGCTTGTTTATGATTCCAGGGCTCGGCCGCTATTTTGTAACTGCTGTCAGTGACCGCGATTATTCAGTCATTTTGGGATTGACGATCTTTTACGGTGGATTCCTGATGATATGTATTTTGCTGGTGGACATTGCTTATGCAATCATCGACCCGCGTGTACGTTTTACCGAATAAGGAGGTGCAGTATGCGGAAGAAAATCGACATGTTTTCCCCAGTTGTTCCCCCTCCCTATTCCGTCGATGATCCCGGAATTGATGATGCACTTTTTGAACCTTTGGGAGAAGATGAAAAGCAAACGGACATCATTAATCGTCCCAGCGTAACATATTGGCAAAATGCCTGGAGCAAGCTTCGGAAGGACCCGCTGGCTATGGCCGGCTTTGTAGTTATCTTTCTGATGATTCTGCTGGCAATATTTGGCCCAGCCATTCAGCCGTATACATATGATGGCCAGGACTATACCGCAATTAATCAGTCTCCGAATGCTACCCATTGGTTTGGAACAGACAAATTTGGCCGCGATCTTTTTGTCCGCATTGCATACGGTGCCCGTATTTCACTGATGGTCGGGTTTGCTGCTGCCGCTATCAACATGGTTATTGGCGTACTTTATGGTGGAATCTCTGGGTATGTAGGTGGGATGGTTGATATGGTGATGATGCGCATTGTGGACATAATCTCCGCAATTCCATCTCTGTTGGTTATCATCCTTGTAATGGTTTTCCTAGGGGCAAACATGAAAAGCATCCTGATTGCGCTTTGCCTTACTTATTGGATCGGGACGGCAAGGCAGGTGCGCGGTCAAATTCTTTCAATTAAAAATCAAGATTTTGCTCTTGCTGCAAGGGTTATAGGCGAGAGCAATTTCCGGATTTTATTGAAGCACCTCCTTCCAAACAGCATGGGCCCGATTATTGTTACAGTCACCTTCTTAATCCCGCAAGCGATCTTCTATGAAGCGTTTCTCTCGTTTATCGGAATAGGTATTTCTGTACCGGTAGCGAGTTGGGGAACCCTTGCAAATGATTCATTATCCAATATGAACATGTATCCGCATTTGATGATTTTCCCCGCATTGGCAATCAGTCTCACAATGTTTGCGCTTAACTTTATTGGTGACGGACTTCGTGACGCGCTCGATCCGCGCTTGAAAAAATAGGAGGTGCCCAAGATGCAAGATCGTCTTTTAGACGTTAGATCTCTCCATACAAATTTCATTACAGGTGGCGGTATTGTAAACGCAGTGCGCGGCATTGATTTACATGTAGACAAGGGAGAGTTTCTTGGTATTGCTGGTGAGTCTGGCTGTGGAAAAAGTGTTTCGATGCTGTCTATAATGCGCTTACTTCCCGAAAATGCTGCTGTTAAATCCGAAGGGATTGTTTTCAACGGAATTGATCTGCAAAAGAAAAGCCGCAAGTATATGCGCTCTATCCAAGGAAATCAAATCGGAATGATCTTTCAGGATCCAATGACATGCCTTAACCCGCTCTATACCATTGGGAACCAACTTATGGAACCGCTCAAAATTCATAGGAAGCTTTCTGCTCGCGAAGCCAGAAAAAGAGCGGCCGAGATGCTGGAATTAGTTGGAATATCCAGCCCTGAGCGGCGTCTTCGGCAGTACCCTCATGAGTTTTCAGGTGGGATGCGTCAGCGAACTATGATTGCTATGGCAATGTGCTGCGACCCACAACTTCTGATTGCTGATGAACCAACAACTGCATTGGATGTTACGATTCAAGCGCAAATACTTGATCTGATGCTGAATCTGAAACGTCAGTTTGACACATCAACTGTTCTGATTACACATGACCTTGGTGTTATAGCAACGGTCTGCACGCGGGTTGTTATCATGTACGGCGGTTTAGTGATGGAGTCCGGCAGTATTGAAGATATTTTCTATCGGCCTGCGCATCCATACACAATTGGTTTGCTGCAATCAGTTCCCGGCGCAGGAGAACGGACTAAGGAGCAGCTTACGCCAATCCCAGGCAGTCCGCCTGATCTGATGAATCCACCGGTCGGTTGTCCTTTTGTGGCACGCTGCAATTATGCTATGAAAATATGCAACCTAGCACACCCCGAGCTGCGTGAAGTCGGGAAAGGCCATGTTTCTGCCTGTTGGCTCTGCCATCCTAAGGCCAGCTTTATGAAAGGGAGATTGCAATGATGCAAGATGATAAAGCATTACTTCGTGTAGAAGGTCTTCAAACCTTTTTTAAAATCCATTCTGGCTTTGGAAAAAAGGGTGTGCATCAATTAAAAGCCGTAAATGATGTTTCTTTTGAAATCAACCGGGGAGAAACCTTTGGCCTTGTCGGTGAATCCGGTTGCGGTAAAACCACGGTAGGCCGAACCATCTTGCGCCTTTATAAACCAACTGGAGGCAGGGTCATCTATGACGGAGCCGATATTACTGCAATGGATGAAAAAACCTTTGCGCCATATCGCCGAAGAATGCAGATGATTTTTCAGGATCCGTATACTTCTTTAGATCCGCGCCAACCGGTTAGCGAAATTGTTGGAACTCCGCTAACGTTACATAAGCTCGTGGCAAATCAAAGTGAGCGCAATGACAGAGTTAGAGAATTGATTCATATGGTCGGCCTCAAGGATGATCATATTAATCGCTATCCTCACGAGTTCTCCGGCGGTCAGCGCCAGAGAATTGGAATTGCGCGCGCTTTGGCCCTGGATCCGGAATTCATTGTTTGCGATGAACCTATTTCAGCGTTAGATGTGTCAATCCAGGCTCATATTATTAATATACTGGAAGAATTTCAACGCAAATTGAATTTAACATACCTCTTTATTTCGCATGACTTGTCCATGATACGCCACATATCTCACAGAGTAGGCGTGATGTATCTTGGACGTTTAGTAGAAATTGCAGAGGTAAATGAGTTATTTGAAAATATGCGCCACCCGTATACTGTAAGTCTAATGTCGGCAGCTCCAATTGCTGATCCTAAACTGGCAAAAAACATGCAGCGCGTCATTCTAGAAGGCGATGTTCCCTCGCCTCTCAATCCGCCGTCCGGATGTCCGTTCCGTACCCGTTGTCGCTATGCTACCTCCATATGTGCAGAGCAAATGCCCGAATTGGAAAATGTTTCGAGAGGTCATATGGTCGCTTGCCACCATATGCTGTAATTAAAGACAATATCTGCGAAACCCGCCTCAGATATGGCGGGGTTCGCAGGGGCTTTCAAGCCTTCCCACTGCTCTCCTCAAGCATCATCGAACCATCCGTTCTCTATAACCCAACCTTTGTCATGAATTTGTTGTAAGCCTCTACTTCTGCCTGCTCAGCACCCGCAATCTTTTTTAAATCATCCCATCTTTTGCCGATGCGCCCGCCATTGGCGAGAATACGCGCTCCCCCTGCTATGGGAAGAAGCCACCTGCGGCCTTGAAGAAATGTATAGCGGGATTCGATCTGCTCTGCAGGCGGAAACAGCGTCTGCCGAAGCAACGAGGCCTTCAACCGTTCCCCAGCATTGCGTTGAGCAACAGAATGATCCCGCGTATGGCCAAAAAGGTCCGCGCTCAGTGTGTATTCTGCCAGCTGTTCTAATATATCCTCATCGGTACGCGGCAAGTCAAGCGGCACAATGTAAAACCACTTTTTTTGCGCATTCATAACCGTGACGAGAAACCCAAGCAGCCCCAATTGCGCAATTTCGCCCTCCACAGACCGCCAGTCCAATATATTGAAATAATGCTGTACAAACAGATCGCAACACTCTCTGAACCGCAGCACCTTTCCAATCCAAGAGCCGGGTGCTGCCTGAAACCGTCTACACTTCCCTGCTCTTTTCCTCCGTCCGGTGCTTCCTTTTTGTGTCTACCGATGATACCGTGGACTGGAAGGAAGAACGCAGCGCCCAGACAATTTTGGACGGCGTTTTGCCCAAACTGCATCCGGGGTGCATCATCCTCTGCCACAACAACGGGTACAAAATCAAAGAATATCTGCCCACACTGCTCAAGACTGCAACCTCTGAAGGATATGAGTTCGTAACCATCAGCGAGCTTCTGCTTGAAGGGGAAACCGTTATTGATGTGAACGGTGTGCAAAAAAAGGCGGCACAATAAAGCGCGTGTGCCTTGCCGGATGGGTGGCCCGTGTGATATCGTTTTAGCAGAACAATTGAAACGGAGGTAGCGTTTTGCATAAAACGGTATTCATCACAGGCGCCTCGCGTGGAATCGGCCGCGCCGCCGCGCTGCGTTTTGCCATGGATGGGTGGCGTGTCGGCATCGGATACCACACTTCAGATGCTGAAGCACGCGCGCTGATTGCCGCACTCGCAGAGCTTGGTACGATGGCCACAGCCGTGCGCGGTGATGTCGCTTCTGCGGAAGATGCGGCACGCATGGTGCAAGAAACCCGTACTGCCCTTGGGCATATTGATGTTTTAATCAACAACGCGGGGATTGCGCATACCGCACTGTTTACGGATACGGATTACGCTGCATGGCGGCGGTTGTTTGCCGTGAATGTTGACGGCGCGTATCATTGCACCGGGGCCGTGCTTCCGGATATGATCTCCCGCCGCTCCGGCGTAATTCTTAATGTAAGCTCTATCTGGGGGCTCGTTGGCGCTTCGTGTGAAGTTGCCTATTCAGCATCCAAAGCCGCTTTGATCGGATTCACAAAAGCGCTTGCCAAGGAAGTCGGGCCTTCGGGCATTCGCGTCAACTGCATCGCCCCAGGGGTGATCGATACGGACATGAATGCGGCGCTCAGCCATGAGGCGCGTGCAGAGCTTGCGGAAGAAACG
>OIZQ01001271.1_pt1 | contig 10370 bp, 6 predicted proteins | sample 1588491 | NCBI WGS metagenome assembly OIZQ01 (sample SAMN03283262) | human gut metagenome | biome: human-associated habitat; material: feces | host: Homo sapiens | place: USA | collected 2013
ATCCACCACTGATATCCGGTCGCGCGGTGGGCTTCCCAGCGGTAGAGCGGGTTGCCCCAGAGCTGGCCGGTGGGGGAGAAGCCATCTGGGGGAACGCCCGCCACGGCCGTGGGCAGGTTCTCTTTGTCCAGCTGGAAAAGACCGGGGTTTGCCCATGCGTCGGCCGAATCCAGCGCCACATAGATGGGGATATCGCCGATGATCCGGATGCCCTTGCTGTTGGCATAGGCTTTCAGCCTGCGCCACTGCTCGTCGAACTTGAACTGGAGATACTTGTGATACTCCACCTCAAAGTACAGCTCCCGGCGGTAGTAGTCCATGGCGGGCTGCCAGCGCAGGCGGATATCCTCTGCCCACTCGATCCACGGCTTGCCCTCAAAGCGGTCTTTTACCGCCATGAACAGGGCAAAATCGTCCAGCCACCACTTGTTTTTCTCGCAGAACGCCGCAAACGCTTCGTTGTGGCCGATGTCGCTGCGGGAGTAGGCCAGCCGCAGCAGACGGCCGCGCTCGGTGTACAGGCGGCTGTAGTTGATGTCGTCTGCCTTGCGGCCAAAGTTTGCCTTTTTGCATTCGGCGGCGGTCAGAACGCCTTCTTCCACCAGTGCATCCAGACTGATGAAATACGGGTTGCCCGCAAAGGCGGAAAAGCTCTGGTAGGGGCTGTCGCCGTAGCTGGTCACCCCCAGCGGCAGGATCTGCCAGTAGGTCTGTCCGGCTTCCTTGAGCCAATCCACAAAGTCGTATGCTTCCTGCGAGAAGCAGCCGATGCCGTAAGGGGACGGCAGACTGCTGATGGGCAGCAAAATGCCTGCACTTCTCTGCATCTTCATGTACCTTCCTTTTATAATTCGATCAGAACGCCGGCATGGTCGGAGACCTGCGGCTCCCGCAGGCCGTTGAAGACGACCCGGCTGCTTTTTACGGGCACCGCTTTGGAGCACCAGATCTGGTCGATGCGCTTTTTGGCCTCGGCGTCCGGGGCGTCCCGCCAGCCATCAATGGCCTGCACGACGGTGTAGCCCTCGTCCCGCTCCTGCGCCAGACGATAGGTGTCCTGCCAGCCGCTGCGGAGAACGAGGTCGTAGCCCTCGCCCCGCACATCGGCTTCGCTGTTGAAATCGCCCAGCAGAAAAGCGGTCTTTTTTGCGCCCGCCGCCCGCGACAGCGTTTCCCACTGGAGGACAAAAGGCTCCACTTCGTCCTTCCACCAGCCCAGATGTACGGTATAATACCAGACATCTCCTGCACAGATGCCCAGGGTGCGGCGGGTCTTCCAGCAGCTGTAATCGTCGGACTTGCTCAACAGCAGGTTTTCGGCGGCGATGATGGGCGTACGGCTGAACACCGCCGCGCCCTCATCGTAAATGCCGTAGCCGATCTTTGCCGGGAGCCAGCTCCAATCATAATGCACACCTCGCTGTGCCAGCATTTTTGCCACCGCAGCGGCGTGGTTGTCCGCTTTCAGCGGCACGTGATTGCCGGGGCAGGGGTAGTACCCCGCCGGAACCTCCACCAGCAGCGGAGCCGAGGCCGTCTGGTTCACCTCCTGCAAGGCGAACACCTCCGGCTGCTCCTTCGCGATGAAGTCTACAAAAATCTCCCGCTTTGCCTCATGCTCCGGTATGATAAGGCTGTGGGTATTCAATGTCAACAGTTTCATAGCGTTTTACAGAATATCGTTGATGTCGGATTTCAGAACGTCTGCCTTGGGGCCGTACACAGCCTGAATGCCGTCGCCCTTGACCAGCAGGCTCAGGGCACCCTCGGCTTTCCATGCGGCGAGGTCAGCGACCTTGGCAGGGTCTTTCACGGTAACACGCAGACGGGTCATGCAGGCGTCCACCAGCACGATGTTCTCCCGGCCGCCCAGCAGGGCGATGATGCGCTCGGCCTGACCGTTATCGGTCTTCTTGTCAGCTTTTTTCTCGGTCTTGGCGTCGGCGGCGGAATCGTCCGCGTTGTCATCGGTATAGTTGCCCAGACGGCCCGGCGTTGCCAGGTTGAGCTTGCCGATCATAACGTATGCCACCAGGTAACCGATGACAAAGAACGCGGCCACGCAGATCACAAAGTTGATGATGTCGCCGCCCAGACCGGCCTGCAGGGACATGGGGATGCGGGTGATGAACTCCAGATTGCCGAAGGAGTGCAGGCGCAGATGGATGATGCCCGCCATCGCGAAGGCACAGCCCTGCAGCAGTGCGTACACGATGTACAGCGGCATCGCGCAGAACATGAACATGAATTCCAGCGGCTCGGTGACGCCGGTCAGGAAGACGGCCAGTGCGGTGGAAATGAACATGGACTTGTAGTTTGCGCGCTTGTCGGCGTCCACCCGGCGGTACATGGCCAGCGCGATGCCCAGCAGCAGACCGGTCGCACCGATCATCTGGCCCACCTTGAAGCGGGCGGGGGTGACGGTGGCCAGCAGGTCGTTGTAAGCGGCCATGTCACCGGCCTTCTTGAAGTTGATGAGGTCGTTGGCCCAGGCCAGCCACAGCGGGTCCTGGCCAAATACCTGGCTGCCTGCGTTGACGCCGGTGGCGATGGTGTAGGTGCCGCCGAACGAGGTGTAGTTCATGGGGATGGTCAGCATGTGGTGCAGGCCGAAGGGCAGCAGCAGACGCTCCAGCGTACCATAGATGAACGGTGCCAGGACAGGGGAAGTCTCGGAAGAGTTGGCGATCCAGATGCCGAAGTTGTTGATGCCGGTCTGGACTACAGGCCAGAACAGCGACAGCACGATGGAAATGACCACCGAGTAGGCGATGACCACCATGGGCACGAAGCGCTTGCCGTTGAAGAAGGCCAGCGCATCCGGCAGCTTGCGGAAGTTGTAGTATTTATTGTAAGCCACACCGCCCACAAAACCGGCGATGATGCCCACGAAGACGCCCATATTCAGCGCCGGAGCACCCAGCACAGAGGTGAAGTAGCCGTTGACGGCGATCTCCTGCCCGAACAGGGTGTGGGTCACGGCATTGGGGTCTTCCAGCATGGTGCTGGTGACACCGAAGATGTTGCCGGTGATGACGTTGATGAGGGCAAATGCCAGCACCGCCGCAAAGGCACCGCCTGCGCGCTCCTTTGCCCAGCTGCCGCCGATGGCGACGGCGAACAGGATGTGCAGGTTGTTGATGACGGCCCAGCCGATGTTCTCCATGGTAGTGCCGATGGTCATGACGGCCGCAATGTCACCGCCGCCCATCTGCACCAGCTTGCCCAGACTGATCATCAGACCGGCAGCGGGCATGACGGCGATGACAGTCATCAGCACCTTGCCCAGCTTTTGCAAAAAGTCGAAGTTGATGAGCCCCTTTTTCCCCGGAGCTGCTTTTGTTGTTGCCATGATGTTCCTCCTCGTTCCTTTGATTGCGTGATTTCGTGCAATCGTTGCACGTTGATTGCACTGCTTTACGCAACAAGAATAATCCAACGACGCGGTTTTTACAAGAGTTTTTTGGGACGAAACTATATTTTCCGCATTTTGCACAACGGGCCACCGCTTTCTTTGTGAAAATTGTCGAGAGCACGTCGGATGAATCTTGCGCAGCTTACGCAATCCGTTGCGCAAACATTGACATTGTGTGCGCGCCGCTTTACAATAGAGGCAGATCATACAGGAGGAACAGACTATGGCAGTTACCATCAAAGATGTCGCAGCGGCAGCGGGGGTCTCGCCTTCCACCGTGTCCCGCACCTGCAAGGACAGCCCCTCCATCAGCCGGGAGACCAAGGAGCGGGTGCGCCGCATCATGGCGCAGCTGGGCTATGAACCGAACGTTGAGGCCGAACCGGTGGAGGCGTTTTCCAAGACCATCGGCATCATTCTGCCCTCCTCGCAGCGGGATGTCTACGAGAACGCCTTTCATCTGGAGATCATCCGCGGCATCGGGCAGTTCTGCAACCAGCGGCGGTATGTGAACACGGTCATCACCGGGCAGGACGATGCCGAGGTCCTGGACGCCATCCAGAGCATGGTCGCCAACGCACAGGCCGATGGATTCATCCTGCTCTATTCCAAAAAGGACTGCCCGGTGGCGGCGTATCTGCGCAGCGAAGGGCTGCTCCATGTCATTGTGGGCAAGGCGGCGCAGTCGGCCAACCAGACCATCTACATCGACAACGACAACGCCCTTGCGGGAGAGGAAGCCGCCGATTACCTCTATGAACTGGGCCACCGCCGCATTGCGTATTTCGGGGTCAGCAACGCCCTGCTGTTCTCGGCAGAGCGCAAGCGGGGCTACCAGATGTCCCTGCTCAAACACGGCATCACCCCCCGCGAAGAGGACTGCGTGGAGGTCAACACGCTGAACGATGCCTACGAGGAACCGCTGAAGGCCCTGCTCACCGCGCCGGACCACCCCACCGCCATGCTGGTCAGCGATGACATTCTGGCCGTGGTGCTGGAGCAGTTCTGCGGCAAGCTGGGGCTGCGCGTCCCGAAAGACCTGTCCATCGTGTCCTTCAACAACTCGCTGTTCTCCCGCATCACCAGCCCGCAGTTGACCACCGTGGACGTCAACCCCTACCAGCTTGGCATGGAAGCCGCCAGCCAGACCATCAACCACATCGAGAATCCGAACCTTCTGGCAACCAAGATCATCGTGCCGCACAAGCTCATCCCGCGCGAGAGCTGCTGCCCGCCGCCGGAGGTCTGATGTGCAAAAAAACGAGGCCGTTCCCTCTCTTTTCCAGAGAAGCGGAACGGTCTCGTTTTGCTTATTTTTTCCGATATTCCCGCGGGGTCATGCCGAAGTGTGCCTTGAACGCCCGGTTGAAATAGGAGAGGTTCTCGAACCCGCACCGGGAAGCGATGGTCAGGACGGTCTCGTCTGTGGTCTGCAGTGCCTCGGCGGCAGCGTTCAGCCGGTATTCGTTCAGAAAGGCGATAAAGCTCTGCCCGGTCATCTGCCGGAACCAGCGCATGAAATGGCTGGCGCTGAAGGAGCAGACCCCGGCGGCATCGGCGACCCGGAGCGCCTCGGCATAATGGGCCGAGAGCCATTGCAGAACGGCTTTCAGCCGCTGGGTGTCGGCTGTTTCTGCGGGGAGCTGCTGCTTCCCCTGCGCAATGAGCAGGGAGAGGAAGCGCAGCAGCGCCCCCTTGACCAGCAGCTCGTAGCCGGGGAGCTTGGCGCGGTTGGCTTCCTCCACCTCCCGCAGGCAGGCAGCAGCCGGAAGATAGCACAGGTCGTTCGGGGTCAGACGTGCCGGCAGCGACAAGCGCCCGCTTTGGAGCGGCAGCAGATACTTCTCGGCGCAAAGGTCCTCTGCGCCGCCCAGAAGCTCCAGCTCAAAGATGATGTTTTCGTATTCCATGTACTGCCCCTCGCTCTGCCGCAGGGCGTGGAGGGTGCCGGGCGTAAAAATAAAGATATCCCCCTGATAGGCCGGGCAGGTCACAGCGCCCACCTGCACCAGCCCCGCGCCCCGCTTGACGAAGACCAGTTCCATGCTCTCCTGCCAGTGGAGCGCCACCTGCGGGAAGTCTCCCGGAATGGTGCAGGGATACAGATTGAAGGGGAACCGTACGGCACCGTGCTGCTTCGTCTCCTGCAAAGAAGCCTGATTTTGCATCGTCTCACCTCCTGATGATAGGATTGTACCACAGTCTGCACCTTTTGGGCAAGATTTTGATTGTTTTATGTGGTATATCTTGAATCATAGATGTCAAACCTGTTTTCTGTATCAAAGGAGGATGCGTTTATGAGCTTTACCGAAACGTTACAGAGCCTCACCGGAAAGCTGCTGGCGGACTGCACCGATCAGGAGCTGTATCTGGCACTGCTGGAGCTTGTGCGACAGAAGAGCGCCGACCGCGTGCAGCCGGTCACCGGACGCAAGCTGTACTATATCAGCGCCGAATTTCTCATCGGCAAGCTGCTGTCCAACAACCTCATCAATCTGGGTCTGTACGAGGAAGCCCGCGATGCACTGGCGGCAGCCGGAAAGCGCCTGTCGGACATTGAAGAGGTCGAGCCGGAACCCTCTCTGGGCAACGGCGGTCTGGGCCGTCTGGCGGCCTGCTTCCTGGATTCGCTCGCAACGCTGAATCTGCCCGGCGATGGCGTGGGCCTGCGGTATCACTTTGGCCTGTTCCATCAGTCCTTTGAGGACGGCGTCCAGAACGAAAAGCCCGACCCGTGGCTCACTGCCCACAGCTGGGCCGAAAAGACCGACATCACCTACCCGGTGGAGCTGGCGGGCAAAGCGTACATCGCCCGGCTGTACAAGCTGGCCGTCACCGGCTACGAGGGCCGCACCAACACCCTGAACCTGTTCGATTTGGACACCATCGACGAGAGCATCGTCCATGACGGCATCGCGTTCGACAAGACCGCCATCGACAAGAACCTGACCCTCTTCCTCTACCCGGACGATTCCGATGAGGCTGGCCGCCGTCTGCGGGTGTACCAGCAGTATCTGATGGTTTCTGCCGGTGCCCAGCTCATTCTGGCTGAGTGTGCGGCCCGCGGCTGCAATTATCACGATCTGGCCGACTACGCCGCCATCCAGATCAACGACACCCACCCCAGCATGGTCATCCCGGAACTCATCCGGCTGCTGGGGGAGCGGGGTATCGAATTTGAGGAAGCCGTGGAGATCGTGACCAGGACCTGCGCCTACACCAACCACACCATTCTGGCCGAGGCGCTGGAAAAGTGGCCCCGCGCCTATCTGGATGCCGTGGTGCCGCAGCTGATGCCCATCATCGAAAAGCTGGATGCCCTGGCCCGCACCCGCACCAAGGACGAGAGCCTTGCCATCATCGACAAGGACGACCGGGTGCACATGGCCCACATGGACATCCACTTCACCCACTCCACCAACGGCGTGGCAGCGCTGCACACCGAGATCCTGAAAAACTCCGAGCTGCACGGCTTCTATGAGCTGTATCCGGAAAAGTTCAACAACAAGACCAACGGCATCACCTTCCGCCGCTGGCTGCTGGAGTGCGACCCGCGCCTGACCGCTACGCTGGAACAGCACATCGGCTCCGGTTTCCGCAAGGACGCCGCCGAGCTGGAAAAGCTGCTGGCCTTTGCCGACGACGAGACCGTGCTGAACGAACTGACCGCCGTGAAAAAGACCAACAAGGCGGCGCTGGCGGAGTGGCTGCTGCACACCCAGAAGGTAACGGTGAACCCCGATGCCGTGTTCGATATCCAGTCCAAGCGCCTGCACGAGTATAAGCGCCAGCAGCTGAATCTGCTGTACCTCATCCATCAGTACCACGAGATCAAGGCAGGGCATCTGCCTGCCGTCCCGCTGGTGAGCATCTTTGGTGCCAAGGCAGCACCGGCCTATACCATCGCAAAGGACATCATCCACACCCTGCTGACCCTGTCCAAGGTCATTGCGGCAGACCCGGAGGTGTCCCAGTGGCTGCAGGTGGTCTTTGTGGAAAACTACAACGTCACCGCCGCCGAAAAACTCATCCCGGCCTGCGACCTGTCCGAGCAGATCAGCCTTGCCTCCAAGGAGGCTTCCGGCACCGGCAACATGAAGTTCATGCTGAACGGTGCGCTGACCCTGGGCACCATGGACGGTGCCAACGTGGAGATCAGCCAGCAGGTCGGGGAAGAGAACATCTATATCTTCGGCCAGACCTCCGATCAGGTCATCCACCGCTATGCCGTCGGCGACTACGATCCGGCCCAGTGGGTGGAGGGCGATGCCAACATCCGCCGCGCCATCGAGTTCCTCACCGGGCCGGAGATGCTGGCTGCGGGTCACGCCGAAAACCTGACCCGCCTGCACGACGAATTGATCCACAAGGACTGGTTCCAGACCCTGCCGGACTTCAACGCATACGTCGTGCGCAAGGGGCAGGCCCTCAGCGACTACGCCTGCGACCCCATGGGCTGGCGGCGCAAGTGCCTGGTGAACATCGCCAAAGCGGGCCTGTTCTCCTCCGACCGCACCATTGCCGAGTACGACCGCGACATCTGGCATCTTGGCAAGTGATGGAACCGGCCTGCTCTGCGGTTTCGCAGGATCCTGCTTTTTGAAGAAAACGAAAGATGGGGCTGTTGCACAAGTGCAGCAGTCTTTGGGAAAGGAACAAACTACCACTACTACATTTTCTCGAAAGGCGGATTTACGGACGGACTACTTCAGGCACAGGAACGCGGAGAAGTACAGCTGCTTACCCTTGCCGATATTTTTGAATAACACAAGAAACGCTCTTGTCGGTGTAAAACTGGCAGGAGCGTTTCTTGTGGATACCCCTGCGCCGGGTGTCTGCCGCTCACTTTTTCCGCGTGGCAATGTCCTGAAAGCAGAAATAGTCCGGTTGGTGGCGGGACTGGGTGTACTCGAACAGCATCCCGTCCGAGTTGAAGGTCTGGTTTACCACCACTGCCACGCAATCATAGCCGTCCATATCCAGCAGCTTTTCATCACGGGCAGTTGCGTGTTCCACCGTGATGCGCCGTTTGCTGGTGATGATCTGCATTCCAAGCACGTTTTCAATAAAATCATAGATGGAATGGGATGCGATTTCCTCTGTCAGTCCGGGTACAAATTCCCTTAAAAAGTAGTTGATGTCCAGAATCAGTGCTTTTCCGTCCAGATAACGCACACGCTGTACCGCCCACAATTCATCGCCCTCAGAAAATCCGCTTTCCGCGGCAAACTGTTCCGTTGCGATGATGGTCTCAAACCGAATGACGCGGGTAACGGCTTGCAGACGATTGCGGCGGGCGGTTTCTTGAAACGTCTCGATGCCGCCGATGGTAAACGTCGTTTTGCCCACCGGCTGGTAGATGACCCGCACGCCGCGCCCCTGCATGGTCTGCACATAGCCGTCGGCTACCAGCTCCGCCAATGCGCGTCGAACTGTGTTGCGGGAGCAGGCGTATTCCTCTATTAAGGTGTTCTCGCTGGGCAGCAGCGATTGATAGGGGTAATCCTGCGCCTCGATGCGTTTTTTGATGCTGTGATAAATGCCCTCATATTTTGCCTTTGGCATGGTGTGTACCTCGCAACTTGTTCAAACATTTACTTTAGTATACCGTCTTTTCGGCTAAATTTCAAGTGGGCAACTTGTGAGCAGTGCCGAAAATAGGCATTCTGCAATGCTTTTTTGCAAAAGCATATTGACTTGTATGAACAAGTCTGGTATTCTGTGGCTGTAAGGAGAACTTGTATGAACAAGTTCAAAGATGCCCGTATGAACAAGTTCGAAGATGCCCGCTCCACCGGGCAAAAGGAGGAAAACATTATGGGTAAATACGAACAGGACGCGCGGCTGCTGCTTGAGTACGTTGGCGGCAAGGAGAACATTGCGGCAGTATCCCACTGCGTATCGCGTATGCGATTTGTCCTCAACGATCCCGCCAAGGCGGACGTTGCCAAGATCGAGGCACTGAAATCCGCCAAGGGCACTTTCACCCAGGCGGGCCAGTTCCAGGTCATCATCGGCAATACGGTCAGCGATTTCTACAATGACTTTATTGCGGTATCCGGCATTGACGGTGTTTCCAAGGATGCCGTCAAGAGCGCAGCCAAGCAGAACCAGAACGCATTGCAGAAGGTCATGAGCGTGCTTGCGGAGATTTTTGCCCCGTTGATTCCCGCCATCATCACCGGCGGTTTGATTCTCGGCTTCCGCAACTGCATTGACAGCATCTACTTTTTTAATAACGGCACCCAGACGCTGTGCGACATCAGCCAGTTCTGGTCCGGCGTTGACAGCTTCCTGTGGCTGATTGGCGAAGCCATCTTCCATATGCTGCCGGTCTGCATCTGCTGGTCTGTCACAAAGAAAATGGGCACGACCCAAAGCCTGGGCATCGTCCTCGGCCTGACGCTGGTTTCCGGCCAGCTGCTCAACGCTTACGCCGTCGCGTCCACGGCAGCGGCGGACATCCCGAAATGGGATTTTGGTTTCTTCACCATCAACATGATTGGCTATCAGGCGCAGGTCATTCCCGCCATGCTGGCCGCGTTCACGCTGGTCTATCTAGAAAAATTCTTCCGCAAGATCTGCCCGCCGGTCATCTCGATGATCGTTGTGCCCTTCTGCTCGCTGGTGCTGTCCGTCATCATCGCCCACACTGTCCTTGGCCCCATCGGCTGGAAGATCGGCACCTTCATTTCTGACATCGTCTACGCTGGCATTTCCGGCTCCTTCCGCGTGGTCTTTGGCGCAATCTTCGGTTTTGTTTATGCCCCGCTGGTCATCACCGGCCTGCATCACATGTCCAACGCCATCGATATGCAGCTGATCGCAGACTTCGGCGGTACGATGCTGTGGCCCATGATCGCGCTGTCCAACATTGCACAGGGCTCCGCCGTCCTCGGTATGATCTACCTGCAGCGCAAGAATGCTGCCGCACAGGAAGTCAACGTTCCCTCCT
>OIZQ01001274.1_pt1 | contig 10331 bp, 17 predicted proteins | sample 1588491 | NCBI WGS metagenome assembly OIZQ01 (sample SAMN03283262) | human gut metagenome | biome: human-associated habitat; material: feces | host: Homo sapiens | place: USA | collected 2013
ATCCGGATATATCTCATACACATATCTTCTTTTCATATCTTTTGTTCCTAACCCGAAATCTTCTACCTTAAAGTGTATCTTCTTAATATACATTCCCGGCAACAAATCTAGCGACCATCTGTATCCGCATTCCTGACAGCCATAATCTTCGTGCGGCTGGTCATCAAGCATAATGCTACCACCATATATTATTTTATTGTTATCAATTAATTCTCTGATTTCATTATTGTCAGGTTGTATCCCATAATATATTGGTGCTACATTCTCTGAATCACACTTAGGACATTTCACTATCATTTATCTGCTTCTTTCTTACTATATTGACAATTCCTTCTTCAGCTACTTCCCAAACTTCAATATCTTCTAATAAATGTCCGTAGATACGGCAATAGTACTCCGCAAGACTCTCACCTGTCCTTAACCTAACATCTTTCTTCATTGCCAGTATTTTCCTTGCATTATAATTAACACTCCTTAAATAAAGAACAGCTTCATTAAGAGTAGACATTTTTGCACTTGGAACATTTCCACCATTTGTCCATGTATAACACTTACATTCTATAATAATGTCTCCATCTGCTGACACAACATCAAATCTATGTTCCTTTGGCGGATTGCCTACAAGCACAACTTTCTCCTCATCAAATGGCATATTAAATGTTTTCTGAGCAATTGATAATACTTTTCTTTGAAAATCCTTACCTACCTTTGGATTGTCACTATTAGAATTCATTCGTATTCACCTATCCTAAAACCAATATAGTTATTATATCAGATTTGTTACAATATGTCCTTTTAATTAGATGTTTTGTTACACTTAAAATTTTAGGTATGTAACATCCATATATTCATCAGAAATTTTGTTACCACAGTAACAAAAAAAATGGCTTGTTACTACACCTTAACAAGTCATTTTCAATCTGATTAATATATAAAAAGATATATTTTTACATGGTGCCATAATATAAGCTAAGAAATCTCCTTGCCAGATTCAATTCTGTTTTCTCACACATAATCATATTTTCAATACATATGAATATTCTCTTATTCTTAATGAGCTTCACTTAAAATTTAAATATTCAAGCTCCGTTAAACACAAATTTCCACAACTCCTTGACGAATAAAGATGTATCAATTAATATGAAATCAGGGTAGTTATAATATTCTTATACAAACCTTTGCAGAGACTCCGTGGGAAGAGTCTCTGTTTTTTTGTGCATATGTGTATACCATATACATGATGATACTTTTAAATCACTTTCCCTTTTCCAACTCTTTGAAAAATGCCTTTGCATTATCCAAATCATTCTTATCCGGATGTCCTTTTGATATGCCTCCAATAAGTTTGAATGGTCCAAATGTGTCAAATCCCTTACAAGAAAATTCTCCCACAATTCTTCCCTGCTTTTCTTTTACAATTTTCTTTATAGAATCAAAGACCGGCTTTCCGCCATAAGTACACATAAGAAAAACATCCTTATTCTCTGGAAGATTCACTTCTGCAAAGTTAATTACGGACTGATGCATCTTGCCAAAATAAATACCAGAAGCAAAACCTATAAGATCATACCCTGATAAGTCCTTTTCAGTAATCTTAGTTGCATCAACTACATCAGTATCATTTTCAGCTGCTATTGCACATACCAGCTCTTTTGTATTATTGTGATGAACCGACGCGTATATAATAACTGTTTTCATATCTGCTTCACTCCATTATTTCTTAGTTCAAAATCCAATCTCATCTGGTACCACAGGACACTTCCATGAGTAGATTTATCCATTATACCCTCATCAAACATAAGCCAGAAATGATTCCCAAAATATTTTATTCTTTGCTCAAATTCTTCTTTAGTTGCTGCCTCTAAGACAGGAAAACATACAGATTCAACCGATGCAATATCGTCTAAATCAGCCATTGTTGCATATCTTATATTCACAATCATTCCTTCTTTACTATTGCTTTTTATATTTAGTTTTTATTCATATATTACTATAATTTGCTTAAATACTCTGCCGGAGCAGCCTTCGTAAGCCATACTCCATTTACAGATAAGAAAAACTCAAATCCTTCATCTGCCATCTTTCCGGCTGCCACCCTATACACCACAGGCTTTCCATGCCTGCTGCCCACCTTAACTGCTGTCTCAGTATCCTTTGATAAATGAACATATAACCTGCTCTTTGAAAGTAATCCTTCTTTATCGATTGATGAAACAAACTTTTCTCCCGTTCCATGGTAAAGAAACTCTGGAGGAGTTTTCTTTTCAAGTTCAACATCAACAGATATTGAATGCCCCTGGTTCGCTCTGATTAATGTCTTATCTTCATTAAATGAATATCGCTGCTTGTTGTCAGTTCTTACAATTTCTTCAAGCATCTTCATATCAAATGGTCTTGTTTTACTTATACCTGATATCAACTCAGATACATCTGCCCAGCCATGTTCATCAAGTTTGATTCCTATTGTTTCCGGTTTGTGCCGCAAAATAAGACTTAAAAATTTGCTTGTGTCCGTTAATCCCATTGTTATCCCCCTTTAGTTTTCTTTTATAGCTTCCTGTAAGGCATATAATGCTCATTATATGTGCATATCTAATACGCTTTACTCAATCACATACTCGTACATTCTAAACTGTCTGTTTCCAACTACCTCATAAAAAATGTTTTCAGTACTTACATATTTAAAACCAGCTCTGATATATAACTTGTCGGCTAGTGTGTTCTTATCTATTACATCAAGATGAATGGCTTCAATGTTTTCTAACTTAGCATATGATATTAAGTTTTTTACAAATTGAGTAGCAAGACCCATACCGCGGTACTCATATCGCACTGCGAGAGCATGGATTATCCATACATTTTTATCTCTTTCATTTACTTTCCACGATACCTTTTTATACTCTTTATTAGAATTACTGTTAACTATGGCACACGCCTTAATTATTCCTTCATCTCTTAATACGAACAACTCTTTCTTAACAATACCAGCCATTAAAAAATCTGCTGAAGGATGTACACCCTTTTCCCAGTCAGGAAAAGAAGGTTCTTCTTTGCTTTTATCTATTAAATCCCAATAGAGATTTTCTATCTCATTAAAATCCTCCAGGCATGCTAATTCAAAATTCATATATCTGTCTCCTAATTTTTATTTAACTCCAGCTCTTCCAGACATCCGGCTGATATCCGAGTGTTGATGCTTTTCCATTTCTTACAACAGGAGTTTTAATAACTGAAGGATTTTCCAGTACCTTTTCAAGTTTATCTTCATCAGCTGTGTATTTTATAAGCGCAAGCAGATCTTTGTCTTTTCCATCCCAGTTAATCATTCCCTGTAACCCACCATTAACCTGAGCCACAGAATTAAACTCCCCCTTGCTCATTCCTTTTTCCTTCATATCTATAAACTGGTACTTTATGCCTCTTTCCTTAAAGAAACGCTCTGCCTTCTTTGTATCATTGCATTTCTTAGTTCCAAATATCTGTATATTCACAACAGTTTCCTCCAAAATTTATTTATCTTACCACGGGACCCTTATTTTCTCTAATAGCGTTATTCCAGTATCTAGCAAATCACTAACACCAACAAAATCTCCCAGCCACTCCCCAGGCTGCATTGTATTTCCATACCCTAACAAAACAGGCAATGGATCTATGCTATCAAGTACATTATCATCTGATGTAATAATCTTTGTTGTATCAAGACAATATGCCTCGCCCTTGCTGTAATTAATCGTATATTTATTGATTTACCTTTTCTGTTAAACATCCCTGCAAATGGGTTATTAATATCTATCCCATATTCATTTATAAAATCGTCTTCCCCTCGTCTGCTTCTTTCTAAGAAAATTGAAATTTCTTCTGTCACTGTCTTCCTTGCTGCCTCAAACTTACAGGATATATTTTGGAAATTTTCATATGCGTAATCCACAAAATTGCCTTCAAAATTATCGTCCTGTATTATGTCATTTAAGATATTAGGTATGTTTATACTGGATTGACCACATTCATCACCTATGAATATGATTTTGCTACCCTTCCATTCATTGCCCATTAACTCTCTCAATGCACACTGCAGAGCATTATTTATGGATATCGACTCATATCTTTTATTTCCAATTTCAAAATCACTCGGACTTATATATTCTTTTCTATCAAGATTAATCCAGCTAAAATACTCTCCCATATATCTTCCCCTTTATCCTATAGCAGCTTTCCCACTAGTCTCTCAAAAGAGACTTCAAAGTTATAATCATCCTTATCACTTCTTTTTCTTGGACCTTTCATGTGGTTTTTACTGCTTTCCCGCCTTGCCTTCTTACTTATATGTCTCTCCATTAACATAAGATCAATATTTTCATTTGTATACCATTTCCCGGACTGATGAATAGCATATGCCCCCTTACTTAATGCCATGGCAGCAACGCCATAGTCCTGCGTAACTACCAGATCTCTCTTTTCACAAAGGCTAATAAGCTTAAAATCAACCGCATCAGCACCAGCTCCCACATAAATCACTTCTGAATAGTCAGATGTAAGAAAGTGGTTAGTATCACAAAGAAGCGTTACGGGTATATTATGGCTCTTGGCAATTTTTTCAACTATCCCAATCACAGGGCATGCGTCAGCATCTACATATATATGCATACTCTTATCTCTTTCATTTACAATCAATTGTTATATACATTTAGGAACTGTCTCTATTTCATTCCCACAGATAACTTATACCAGCGTTTTATGTATGGGTCATCAAAAAGCTCAAGGTCGTTTTCTGTAAGTTTCACAAAAAGATCAATAAGCCCGTCATACTCATTAATATCTCCTGCAGGATACAGTTTCCAGTTTAGCTGCTCTAATGTCCAGTTACTCTTAACTGAATTGTGAAGCATAGATGTTGTCGCATAATTAGACGGGTTATCCTCTCCTCCAATGGCAATAGGAATGATGTGGTCAATTGTTGGTACCAGCTCCCAGTAGGCACTGTGACATTCTTCCATCTTCCAATGGCTCTGATACGGAAATGCATCCGGCATGTAATATGATAATACCTTTAACAATCCCGGATTAACAAGCTTTTCCCCGGTATATCTGTCTATAAAGCCGTCTCTTACAAACTGCTCATACTTTTCCTTATCTGTATAGCTTCTTCCCTCCGGTCTTAACTTCTTAAATGGGTATTCCTTATTTATTACATTCTTTGCCGATTCGATATTACCTGTGAGAATACTCTCTGCACTTAATTTAATTGTTGTTATCTTATCCATAGAACCCTCTGTCTCTACTGTTTTTTACATAATGCCCCAAATTATCTGACTTTTCCATAAATAAAATTTCAATTTCACATCAATTATATAAGTTATCATCCGTTGAAATAAGTGTTTTGTTACTAATAAATGATATACAATATCATATTTAATACTAATCCATTTATTCTTTTATCCACTGTGGCATAGGTATGCCCTTTAATTCAAAATACTTTTTGCATACTTCATATGAAACATATTCTAAGTTTGTTATATAATTATTATCGGGTAATAAATCAGGACTTTTTACTTGGTTAAAAATAAATTCTACTGTGGCTGGTGTAATATCCAATATTTGAAGTATTTTCTGTTTATTTACCATAACAGTATAATCAGAATATGATGATTTAGATGGATACTCCTCTTGCAAATAATGTTCTTCATCCGAAGAATCAATAATTGCTATTTTGTCACCATATTTCAAGCAACAAAATATATAATTTAATGGTACACTACAAAGATTCTCGTACTGACTTACAGTTGTCTGTCCAATACAATAAACGGCATTTTTCTCGACACCATTTCTTCGTTCAAATTCTTCTTTTGTTGTAACAATTTGTTCTTTATGTATACACTTAGCGTAAATCATATACTTTACTCCTTTACCATTTGTGGGAATAATCTCTTTCAATTATTTCTATAATTATTCCTCTATGATCTGAATACCATTCTTCTTTATTAGAAGTTGATTCCGGGAAATAATCTTTTATAGTCACTTTAATATCCGAATCCTCTTTTAGCCTTACAAATACATGATCATATCTAAATCCGTTATTATTTTTGTCAAAATAGGTATTAATTGGAGACTTTTCTCCTTCCATGAAAAGCTCAATAAATCCCTTAGTTCTTATCTTATTTAAGTATTCAGAACCTTCAACTAAACATTTATTTTCAGTATTATTACCCACATTTTGTGCATTAAAATCACCTAATAATATGACATTCTTATTTTTTAGGTCAACTTTCTCTAACCGTTCTAACAATGTCAACATCAACGGATACCTTTTGCCAGAATAAAAACCGGCCAAATGAACATTAATAAGTATAAACGAAGAGAAATCTAAGGATATTTCATTTTCTGCTATATAATTCTCTGGATACTCTAACCAAGAAAAATAATGATTCCATATATTTTTATACACCTCAGAATTTTTTTGATAACCACTATTATAATAATTCACTGTATTAATTCTGTCGTGTCCATGTAACCCATATTTACACTCTTGAAAAGAATATAGCTCAGCGCTATATTCTTTCATCAATTTATCTATACTATCAACTCTATTTAATTTTTCACTATTAACATTCAATGACAATATCTTCATTAAATCCCTCTGTACATAATACTATTATAATATCTTTTAACAATACTAGATTTTAAGTCCTTCTCTCAAAGTAATCCCATATTTATCCAAAAGAAGTGCTTCAAGCTCTGCCCTTCCTTTTTCCCCTAAATTTCTTACCCTTAATAAATCACATCTGGAATAGAGAATCAATTCTTTTAACGAATTTATCCCGGAACGCCTGAGTGCATTCTCGACTCTGACACTAAATCCTATCTCATGTAAGGGTACATCTTTGACCTTAAATAATTCATCGGATATCCCGCTAGTTAAAAATGCTTCCTGAATTTTAATAATTATATTCTTCTTTGCATTAATTATTTCCTCATTAACAATATCCTCTATCAGTGTATTAATATCCCGCTGCATTCATCTCTCCTTTTCTACTCTGCATATCTGTCTATCCAGTTTTCACCATCATAGGTTTCAATCTGATTATCAAGCCTGTCAAGAAAATCAGATAAATACTTATTATCATCTTCTCATCTTGCAAACCATACATTTGACTGTCCAAATCCGAATGCCACACCCTTTTTCTTTCTTGGCACTCTCCAGAATGTCTTTCGCCTTTGCGACCTTGGAAGCAAAACACAATCTTCCTTTAATGCAATTGCATTGTATAACTGAATATATTTTTCATCTGCTGCTGACTCATTATCTGACCTTTCATTATCAGCAGCTTCAGTATCAAACTCCAGCTCTTCGTATCGTCTGTAAACTGTCGCATGTTTATACCAGCCTACAACATATGTTTCCTTATCAAAAGAGTCCGGAAATAATGCACAGTACACAACCAGCACATCATCAACTTCTGTATCATTTTTAAGATCACTGCAGCCCTCTATCTTTTCAATATTTAGCTGGTTCCTTTTTCCTGCACTTGTACTTTTCGTCTCCACAAATCCAAGGCAATACTCACCTTCCGGGAATCCCTTTAGTTTTAAGTGTTCCGGCTTAAAGTTATACTTTTCATGTGCATCTTTCGTATCCTTTACATATGAACCTCCGTTTTTTGGCTCATCTTTTCCCGGAACAATTCCCTTATAATAATCCATCCATGCAATGTTACAAAACAGTATTCTCAAAAATAGTCCCCGTTTCCTATCCGTTTAGTTTATACATTATTGCTTCTGAAATATTATACCACATAAACCAGTATTTTTTACTTTTTTGTCGTAATTTGTCAATTAATGTCATTTCAAGTTCTGCTCTTCCTATTTTCATATTAATATAAGTGCTTATAACAGTATCTCAAATAGGTACTTCCGGACATAAAAATATCAGCCATTTGGTATTCTTTCATAATTCAAACGGCTGATACTTAATCCAGTTTATTTCATATATTTTTTAAATACACTGATAAACTTAACTGCTTTGTCTATCATCTCATTCATTAATTCCCCATAATTTGAATGATCATCAAAATTAAGCCCATAAATCCTATGCATTATTCTTGAGGCCTTCTTATCATCCAGTCTGCGCCACTCCAAAGGAAGATTAAGCTTTGCTTCTATTTCTTCCTTTTGGGATTCCAGAGAATCATATAATTCCTTATCATCATTTATGTATAATTCAACAACAACACAACCTTCTTTATTTACCAGATTAAGAGCAACATGTCCTGCACTAGTTCCAATGGCAATATCATACCAGTGATCCGTTGAAGGCTTTCTTATCTTAAAAGGCTTTCCACGCTCCACTATAACATCATTAAACTGTGTCCAGAATTCAAGTCTTTCTGACTGTGATTTATTAAGGTCTGAAGAACCCGACTGATTTTTGGCATTTTTTATAAAGCCGTTAGGCTTTTCGACTACCTCAAACATAGGAGCCGGATTAGAATCGCCAATTTTGTATGCATGAACCTCAATAAGAAAGAAGTTAATATTTGTAGATGTATTATTATTAAGCCATTCTATAGCACTTCTGTGTTCTTCTCTTGCTTCCTTTACAATCCATACAATAACATTGGCATCAAGTCCTGACGCATATGTAATAATTTTCCCCAAATGGTCATGGTTTGAAGCTTCCAGCTGGTTTTCTATAATAACCTTTTCACCAGTAACCTCGTCTTTTCCTACAAGGTCACATCTGTAAGCACCGACATATACTTCTGTCTCAACCTCTGTTAATGAAAGCCCTATGGCATCATTAAGAAGTTCCAGATTTTCTTTATCTGAAAGCCATTTAGAAAAATCATACTGCTCATGCTCCCAGAGCTTTCTTATATCAACTTCAACAAGTTTTCCCATTTTAGCAATTGCCATAACTATTAAACTGTAACCTATTCATCTATTTTATCCCCTAATGAATCGCACAGCTATTTTTCCCCCATTCGTTAAAATGCTTATTATCTCATTAATTTTTTCACTTTAATTGGTTTTATCATATGTGCATTCATGCCTGCCTCCATACACTTCTCTGAATCTTCCCCTGAAGGCATCTACAATCATCGCAATAATAGGAATGATTTTTGCATCCTGTATTTCTAGTGACCAAATTGTTTTTGTAGCAGTAAGTCCATCCATAACTGGCATCATCACATCCATCAGAATAACACAATTATTCCAGTTGCAGATAGCTCAAACTTTTAACAACTTCCGAACCATTACCTGCCTGTTAGACTTTTGCTCCGCTACCCGTCAACATAACTTTCCCCGGTACCACAGGTTTCTTTCTCTTCATATATCTACCAAATTACATAGGAGGTAAATTATACGACTATTGCCCTCTATATTGGGCTACTTTCACATCGCACACCAAAAGAAAGAAGATACTTAATCACAAAAATTAACAGTTATTGTCCCCTATATTGGACTATTTTCACCTATAGACTAGACGACGAAGGAAAAGAATGGTTCTATTGTTATTGCCCTCTATATCGGGCTACTTTCATAAGAGTATTTATAACACTTCTTTCTTTAATTTTATTATTTTTTCACATGGAAATCAATATCTTAACTCATAAAGCTAGCCAATCGAATATTAAAACAACTTCCTAAGCCTTGTAATCAGCTGACTCTATAATTTATACTTTTTATCTACCAAATTAACCCACTTTTTTAGGTATATTTGAATAGCTTATACTTTTCATCATTCTGTACAACTTTTACAGGCTTATGTACCTCTTCTTTCATCAGATTGTCATTACTCATTTTCCGACCATTGACTAATACTTTAGATGATAATTTACGTTCAAGTTCTCTGATAAATATTATCTTTCCAGCATTATTAAGATACATTATCTTCTTTTTCAAAACATCCTTTATTATTTATTTGCAAATTATGAATCATGGTAAATATATCCCTATCTACTATACTAGGTTTAAATATCTCAGCAATATCCAAATTAAATGATACAGTTCAGAATTCGCAGAATGATTAAATTCAATTTTGATATCTGAAGCTGTTATATATAATTAGCAATTCTTCTATATATGAATGTATTTCCAAAATCAATCATAACTCGTGTATTTAAGATAGTGTTTTCATATATAAAAACACTATCTTCTAAACATATGATACTCAAGCTGGGTTTCCTTTTTAAAAGACTCGGCTAACCATCAATAAACATATCCTCAAATACAGAATTCTGGATATAATTCCGGTATTTCCTACATATCTTCATTACTTTAGCGACTCTTTTTTAGAAACATCATAAGTAACAACAACAAACATTAACACACCC
>OIZQ01001278.1_pt1 | contig 10315 bp, 10 predicted proteins | sample 1588491 | NCBI WGS metagenome assembly OIZQ01 (sample SAMN03283262) | human gut metagenome | biome: human-associated habitat; material: feces | host: Homo sapiens | place: USA | collected 2013
CGTGCAAATACTTGTCAATCAATCCTTGTTGGTCAGGTTCTCCCCATTGTTCAGTCCATTCTGTGCATAGTCCCAATGATACGGCTTGGTTGAGCAATGTCCTGCTTAGTTCTTCCTTTTTCATATCCTTATATTTAAATTCTTATTTTTCTTTCCCCCTTATTTATTACCATGTTGAACATGTCTCTAACCTCTTGCAGTACAGCAACATTAGCTTCTGTGTTTTGAGCACTTCTAAGCGTATTGTCTGCTATTGCCCTTAATTGTGTAAGCTGTGCTTCTGCGAGTACATTGTATTTGGGCAGAATGTCGTTTCCAATTTTCTCAAGCAGCGCTCGCTTTACGCTTACGTCTAAACGGATGCCGTTGAGATAGGAGTTTGTCAGATTCATTGTTTCCTCGCTGGCTTGAATGCCGGGCTTGGACATTCCGGAGTTGGAAGAATCCCCCGTGCTGGTAATAGCTCCTCCAGTCGCTTTGTCAAAGGCTTCAAGAAAGGACTGGGAAGCTTCTATCATTGCTTTCCCTTCATTGTCAAAGAAGTTTTTTATAGCTTCCGCTGCAATAACCCCATTGTCTTGAATATCGGTAAATTCCTTGAATATCCCGTTTTCGCCAAAAAGCTTGTCCTGCAACTTTTCAAACATGGGCTGTATTACCATATTCTTCAAGATGTTGTTGGCAACACTTTTCATGATGTTGTTCACAACATTGTCAAAGGCTTTGGCTGCATCTTCTCCGTTGGCAAAGGCTTCTACCAGAGCGTTGCTTATTTGTCCTGCCCAATCTTGGAAATCTATTCCGTACAATTCTTTAGTAAGGTCTTCTACAAAATAGGCAATCTGCTCATTCAATTCAGCCAGTTGGTCTTTATAGTCTTGTATCTTGCCGGAATCGGATTTCTTTTTGTCCTCTTCATCCCTTAATTGCCCCTCTATTTCGGCACGTTGGGCAACAAGTCCTATATACTGCGCTTGATATTGCTTAAGAGTGCTATTATCAAGTTCTTTCCCCGCACCGACTTTTTCTAAAGCCTGCAATGCCTCCGTGTTCACTTGTATATCAAAACGGTGTGTCATGGCTCTGAATGGAGATGATAAATCTTTATAGATTCTTTTTCTTAATTCTTCTATATAATTTATACCACCATCTTTCAGTGCCTCAAACTGCATTCTGTAACTTTCAGTCAATGAACTGCCTGCACGTTTGGCTTGTTCTTCCAGTTGTTCATATAAAGAAATGGCGCGTTGTATGCTTTCATCACCACCAAGGGACCTTTCTATGGAATCGTCCAATTTGTCGTAAGCAGATTGAAGCTCTTCAACTCTCTGTTTGCTTCTCTCTATGGCTCTGTCAAGCTTCTTGTCGTGCATGGCTGCTATAGAGCTTATCCCACCTGCAATGCCACTTATGACAGTAAAGGGATTTCCGCTCCCAATTCCACTTGCAATACTGCTTATGCTTCCAAGCATGTCTCCAGCGAAGGAAAAAGAGTCACCAAGAGATTCATTTCCAAGTGCATCAAACATACTACCCAGTTGTCCGGCAGTATTAGAAGCTTCTTCGGCTATTAGGGATAAATCCTTGGCAATATCTTCAAATTTTAATTTAGTCCCATCCCCTTGATTCTTTCCAGTTATCCAGTCCCACATTCTTTGGAACGCCATTTTTACTTCACCAGCCTTTTTCCCAAGCTTTTCCAGCCTCTTTATGACTTCATCGTAATTTTCTTTGCTTATATAAGCTTCTTTTCCATTACTATCGGTATATTTATATCCCTTCACAGAACCGTTACTGTCAAGTACGGGGGATTTGCTGGCATTAATCAAGTTTATCAGTTGCTGGGCTTCTCTCCTTAATTTGTCTATTTGATTGATACTCATTCCCGTAGTGTCAACAAACAGTTTTTGAAAAGCTGGAGATATTTCGAGCAGAGAATCCTTAAGTTCCAATATCTGGTTATTCCATTTTTCGGCAATTGCATCATATTCTATACTTCCTACAGAATATTTTGAAAGCTCTTCGTCTCTCTGGTTTTCTATTGATTTTATTTTGTTGGAAATGCTTTGCACTTCCTTTATCGCATTTGCTGCATTAATCTTTAAGTCAATTCCATTTTTCTCTATACGATCTTTGGTTTCGGACCACAACTTATATAAGGCAGAATTTTCACTACCGAATATTTTTTTCGCTTCATTCTCTGTTTCAGTAAAATCGATATTTGCTTCTATTCCGGCTTCCTTCATGGATGCTTCTAACTTCCTTCGCATATCAATAGCGGCATCATCCCAATGTACGTTGTCAGAAAACGCTATTTTCATAGAGCTTTCTTTGTTTCCGGTAGCTTCAAATAGAGTTTTGTATAAATCCCATTTCTTTCCGGATTCAGAGATATACCTTTCTATTTCCTTCAAGGCATCGTCAACACCTTTCTTGACATTATCATAGTTGATATTCTCTTTCTTCACGCCAAGAGATAGGTACAATTCCATCTGCTTCCCTTTGGATTTGTCCAACTGGTCTTGTATGTATTGGTATGCCTTGCTTGGGTCACTCAAATCCAAGTTAACCCCGTTCTTGTCAAAGATAGGGGCAAATTCAGAAACGCCCTTTACCCTTTGGGATGCGGCTTCTTCACCCTCTATTTTCTTCCACTTGTCGTAAAGTGATAGGGCTTTGCTGATTAGGTCGGCACGGTCTTTCCATTGTTCTGCAATAGGGTCTTTTTCGCTTCCGGATGATTTTTCCAATACGCCAAGAGTTTCCATTATCTTTTTTGACACATCAAATACTTTTTGTGCATTACGTATAGTGGCTTCGGAATACGGATTTCCCTTTTTGAAACTATTTAATACCTTATCCGCATTTTCTCTTTCCTCTTTTACTCGTTTGGCGTATTCTTCATAGGCTTCATCATCTTTAGGGATAAGGCTGTTTATACCACCTGCAATACTTTTTGCCGTAGTAAACCATGCGGATTTAGTATTTTCTTCTATTTCATTGGTAATAGACAAGATGGTGGAAAAATCCTCTTTTGCTTCTTTTACAAGGGCACGGGCTATTTCTAATTGGGCTTTTGCATCTTTAAGCATTTGAGTGTCCATGATATGCCCGTCACTTGCTACCGAATAAAGTTTTGCATCTTTAACCCCTCTTTCTGCATCAATTAGTCCTTGGTAAGCTTTTTCTAAATTTATTCTTGCAGTTTCTCTTGCAGTAGTTCTTGCTGCTCTATTAGACATATTTAATAACTCAATTTGCCCTTTTAGCAAAGCTTGCTCATAAGACATGTTCTTAAAAATAGAAGGATATATCCCTTGAAGTTTTTCATAAGCCATTCGTCTCGCATCCACTGCTTTGGATGTATCAAACATTGTGGATATATAGCTGTTAGCTTTATTTTTGGCTTCTGATATTTTTTCGTTTTGTTCTTGGACTTGAACATTAAATTCACGTATTGTTTCTGCGGCACTTTTAGCTTTTTCTCTTAAAGTGAAATATAGCCCAGCCAATGCACCGATAGCAGTAATTAATATCATCCAAGGATTGGCTTTCATTGCTGAGTTGAGTGCCCATTGTGCTGTTGCTGCTGCTTTGGTAACTTTAATACCACCATTTAAAGCTGTATAATACGCTTGTATTTGATTGATTGCAAAGGATGTTTTTTGGGCAACATTTACAGCTATTACAGCAGTTTTGTAAGCCCCATAAGCCCCTACAAGGGAGCCAAGGATAGCTGCAACAGCTTCCCAATGGTTCATTAAATCAGTAAGCAACTCCAAGCTATCTGAAAGTACACCGCTATTGCTTTCCGCAATGTCAGCCATCATCACATCCCAAGCGTCCTGCAAGTTGCTCCACTTACCCGCAAGGCTTTCCGCAAGAGCCTCCTGCATGTTGTAGAACTTGCCTCCCTCGTTGGTCAAATCCCAGAGCACATCCTTCACCATCCCGAAGCTTACTTCCTTCCGGCTGATTTTGTCAAATACATCTCCGGCAGATGTCACTACTCCCGTAAGCTTAGTAAACCGTTTCGCCAACTCGTCCACCAACGGAATACCAGCCTCGGTAAACTGCCTCAGTTCCTGCCCACGGAGGAAAGCCGCACTGCGCACTTGCCCGTATGCCAATATAATACGTCCCATATCGACACCTACACCTGCGGAAATGTCGGCAAGCCTCTTGGTCGTGTCATAAAGCTCTTCATACGGGATGCTGTATGCGGAAAGCTGCTTGGCGTATGATGCCAGTTCCTTGAACTGGAATGGAGAGACCACCGCCAAATCCTTGATACGGTTGAATATGGTTTCTGCTTTCATGCTGTCTCCAAGAATGGAGGTGAGCGCGATGCGTTGCTTCTGGAACTCCCCGCCAATGGTGTACAATCCCCTTACAAAGCGTTCCACCGTATATATGGAATACACGTTGGCAATTTGGTTTTTCAATTCCCCAGCTATCCGTGATTGGGAGGACATGGTGGAATTGGCTCTTTTCATAGCGGCATTGTGTGTATCGGAAGCCTTTGCAGCCTGCATTCGGACAATCCTAAGCTGTTCAAGGGCTTTTTGTGAGTTGACATAAGCATCTGTACGTTTCATTTGAGAATTTGTATAAGCATCTGCACGGATTATTGAGGATGCTGCTTGGGTAGCTCTTAGTACTGCTTCAGATTGTTCACGCCCCCTTTTAAGACTGGCGTTTAACTGTTCTCGCTCTTTTTTGATACTGGCATCTAATTGTTCTCGCTCCCTTCTAATGTCTTGAAGAACCTTCTTGTATGTCACATCAGCATCCATACGTACTGTTGTTGCGAACCCTTTAATCCCTCTTAATTCATCAGAAGTCATGCCTTTCCCTTTGAATGCTTCCGTAAAACTCTTGATACTTTCGCTATCCACCTCAAGCTTCACCTTGTAGGTCTTATTTTTCAACAAGGCTTCCACCTTGTCCTCAATTTCCTTCACGTCCGTTTTCAGCCCCACTCTTGCGCTGACTGTAGCGTGCATGTTTACAAGCTTTTTCTTGATGGCTTCATACTCTTGAGGCGTATAGTCTTTCAAGTGAATGCCAAAATTCAAATTTCCGAGGTCTGCCATATCTTTGTCTTATTTTGTGTTTCTTTTGAGCGCATCCACGCCATTAACTAAAAAATCATTCAAGGAAACCTTCTGCCCTTTTGCTTCCTGCGCTTTCCTTTTTTCCTCCCATCTTCTGGTAAGTTCCTGCATCTCCTTTGCCGTGTGCTTCTTTTCCCCTCCTTCCGTATCTTCATGCTTATAGGAGACAAATGGCGCATCGCACATGAGGAGTTCATACTGGGCATTGGTAAGGACATAATCCATAAGCCAGTTCGGGACGTTTATCAGCCCCCAGAAAAGAACCAGAGGACGGATTAATTCGGAGTATTTCTCTCCGTTTGCGAACCCTGCTCCTGCCGAAGTCCTTGAAGGATATGCTCTGCCTCCTTTCTCGTCATCGTCATTATCGTGTCCTTCATGCCGGTCAAGAACATGGTAGCACTCAAGTACTCCAGCTTCTGAGATTCCACTTTTTTTTTACCAATTGCTATGATGTCCGTAAGCTCCGTGTCCGTGTACTTTTTCCATAGCATACGCCAATATATCCAATGGAACATCTTTATTCTCCACCAATTATTCAGAATAATGAGAGAAGCGCATCTGGCAGTTACTTCATCCTCGTTCTTGCAGGAATGCAAGACATGGGTAAGCTTCCGTATAGTTCCGCGGTGAAGCCATTTTATGCCGAATCTCTTACCTCTTATTGCGACATAGTCTGTACTGTTCTCCAGTACGTCGTCAAGTCTTTTTTGTTCTTCTTCTGTGGGCTGCTGTATATTTTCGCTCATGATTGTTATTATGAATTATAAAAAGAAAAGGCGGCGGCACAAAGCTCACCGCCATAAATGCTAAATGGTAGTACCTTCCTGAGTAACCTTCACAATGCCGAATTCGTTGGCAGTGGAGATATTCACAGTTGCGGTCCTTGCAGATGCTCCGCTGTTTTCAGTAACCTTGACCGTCACCACTTTGCCACTGACAGATGTCTTGCACCATGTTTCCGTTGATGATGCGGAAACCGCGCTTTCTTTTGTCGTGGCTGTGATGGTCTTCCCCGTATTGTCAGCAGCGCTGTTAAAATTCAGGGAAGATGGAGCTACGGTCAGTCTACTTTTTTTGTCAAGAAAGCGATATTGTCATCGGTAGTATCATCAGAAGCTCCATCCTCAATTTCAATGGTGCCGCTTAATGCAAAACCGAATGGGGTAGTAGACGCATTCTCGAATAGCGGACGTGCATAGATTGCCATCTTTTTTACCAGTACACATTTCTCTCCATCCTCACTCAGAAGCGCGATGCCTGCATTCAGCTTCTTGCTGTTCAATGTGGCTGAAATACCTTTGAATGCGATTCCGTTAACGGTAGCGGTTGCTACATCATGCGCTTCTCCAAGGAAGTATTCGACCAAGTCCTTGCTTATACTAGGTACGGTTGCGGCAAAGGTGATGTCACCTGCCGTGCTAGTTACAGCCCAGTCAGCCTGCAATCCATGCACTTTGGTGCGGTTCAACGTAGGCTCTGCCTGGGACAGAGACAAAGAGTCAACAGTTACCGGCAAGTCGAAATCAGGCGTTACCGTAGTGAAGTTGGTTATTCCTCCCTTAACCAACATGATAGATGAAAGACCACTGAACACGTCTTTCAACTCTAGTTTTGTTTTCATTGCCATAATAAATAGTTTTAATCGTTTTATTTTATGTTTACTTTATCACCAGGTCAGCCCTTATCAATGTGGCGCTGAACCCTAATCCGTCATTACCTTTCAAGGTCAGTTTGGGGCTTGAGGCAATTATGTAATTGTCGCTGATAGGGAATAGGGAAAGGATGTCTCGTACAATGGCGACCATTTGTTCCAAGTCTTCAGCACCTCCCTTTTTCCGTCTTACATACACTTCAATGGTACAATAGGTACGGATATTCCCGAATCCGCTGCCATAGGTCATGGAAGACAACAAGCCGGGCAATGACACCACAATGAAATCATTCATTTGTCTTGCCACAGCTTCGGGGCGGTCATTCGTGAACACATTCTCACTGACTGCCTTTGCTGCGTCAAACAATGATTTCAGCGCGTCCTTGTATTTGAAATCCTGCTCATATCCCATAATTAAAATGATAATTCATTTGGTGCAGAACTTATTGGACTAAAAGGAGCCAATGATGAGCTGTTAAAAGCACCTCTGTCAATTAAGCTTGTACCGCTATTTTTTACAAACTGATATGCATCACTCATAACAACCAATCCTTTTCTACTTTCCAGATATTCTGCATAATGAGTCCCTACAACAAAAACAATACTTATTCCTTTAGCGATAGGATTATAATAACTTTTCAGAAATTCAACCGATGCTTCAAATCCATAGTAATGGGCATAGCTTTTACTGCCTTTGGGAGCTTTAAATTTGGTGCTCTTATCAAACTCTCCACCGACCATTGTTTTTCTTTTGGTAAATTCCCTATCATAAGGAGTGTCGTATGTCAGAAGATTTCCATTGTAATATATTCCCCATGCTATAGAGCCTCTGGTATTTCCAGTGACATTATGATATGTGCCCGTCTCACGGATTACATTGCTTATTTGGGAAGCTATTTTTTTCGCTCCCATGATAAGAGATTTCTGTATTAATACATCCATCTTTTTCTTTCCTTCCTCCAGGACCTTAGCATTATCTTCCATATCCCTAATTCTTAGCCATGTTGAAATACAAGGTCGTCCCCATTTCCGTAGCGTAACAGTCCGTTATCACTTTGGCTTCAAAAGTCCCCCCATAGTCAGTGACATCCACAAGGTCGCCGGAAAGGATTCCCTTCACAAGACCGGGAATGTCTATAGCATAATCGCTCTTTATTACATTGCTTTTGGTGAATGTTCTAAGGCTGGTGCTCCCGTACTTGTTGCATTTGCCTTCATAAAGCACAGTCTCTTCCCCTTCGCCAAAAGACGTCTCTCCGGATATGCGATATACCTTGCAGGTATGCGGAAAACGCGGATTGTTTACTTTCATAGCGGACACCTTTTATTCATGTTCATACCCAAATTGACAATCTTGATAGACGATTTCCTTACATTCTCTCCATACAAGGCGTATATGTCATTGGCCATTTGACGGAGATTGCGTTTGTCATAAGCGGAGCTTTGTGTACCGCCCTCCTTGTGCTTCCATACTCCGTTGGCATCTTCAACGCTTCCGGTTACGCTCGGTGTACTTGCGCACCACATGTAAAGGTCTGCCCGGCACAAGTCCTTTTGGCGCTTCTCCAACGTGGTGACATCCGTTCCCGGTGCAATCTCCCTATCAATCAAGATGGTGGTAATCGCACTGTCTGCAACCTCAAAACCGACACAACCACGGAGGTATTCCTCTATGGTGGTGCCGATTGCTGTATTTTGAGAATTTCTGTCCATTATTTGCCTTTGATGTCAAGGTAATACATCCAGCGTACCTTGTTGGGGACAACCAATCCGGTGACTTCCGATTTGATAACCTGGGTCATGGTCTCGTCCTCGAACAGCTGTCTGATTAATGTACGCCCACCGTCATATAAAGCGGTCCTTGCCCCGGGTGTTTCCATATAGATGGGTTTGCCGCATTGGATGTCGCCAATGGCACCATCCGGCATGTAAACCATTACCCCCTCATTGAAGCTTTGCAGGTTGGTGTACTCCATCTTTTTGGTGGTTGTATTGAATTTCTCCACGGCAGCGATGGCATCAATAACAGTAATGGGGGCGCCGATTCTGGCCTCGATGAATGCCTTCAAAGTGGCATCGTCAATCAGAGAGCCGAATGCCTGCTTGTTTACCGCATCTGTAATGTCAGGACGCGCATAAGTTACATATAAGTTACGGAAATACGGCATTGTCAATAAGTCGTCCCAGGTGGTCTTGCTTACTTCCCAGTGTCCGGAAGGGGCAAAGTCCTTCTGCTGGCTGTCCCTTCTCACATTTCTCATAACCTTGATGGGGTCTATTGAGGTGCCGACTGCGCTCTCTTGGGTAACTTCGCCTGAAGAATCATTCTTCTTATACCATGTACTTGTCTTGATGTTCTTGGAGGGAACCTCAAAATCAATTTCCGTAGTGATACCTAACGGGTTGTTGGTGGCGTTGATAACCAGTTTACCTTTGTTAGATACTACCTGGTGGCGTTGGTAGGCTATAGTATTGTAGTTACCGCCAAGCAGGTCATCAATCCCGTTGAACAACAGTTCCATAATGGTTTCTTCAATTTCAGCCGTAGTATTGCCGATGGCGTTTGCCAGCATCATCTTTTCTCTCAGAATCTTTCGGCTCATCACCACTTCTTGCTTGAATGTAGGCAGTCCTCCCATTTTCAGGCTCAATCCGTCTGTGGATTTGGTTGCTCCATCACTGTCAATGTCCACATAAGTAGCCATCGTATATGGACGGATGGTAGCCTCAATCTGTTCGTATGTGGGATTGATTGGGATGTTGGGGTTTAACGGGAATCCCAACTGCGAGAAAGTTGCTTCCGCATTGTATTTCTCGGCAAACATGTCGTTGATGTATTTGGTCAACGCGCTGCCTTTTGCGTCGCTAACGTATCCCATTGAAGCAAGACCCTTTGCTACAATGTCATAGAATTGTCTGTCTCTTGTGTACATATTATCCTCCTTTCTTATTATTCGGATTCACGCACAAACTCAATCATAGGAAGTTGTGCTTCTACTGATTTAGGAATACCGCCTCCAGCTACTCGGTCTGCGTAAATTCTGCCTGCTCGAACCACGGCGCATGTTGCCAGGGTACATCCTTCCGGAATACATACGTCCTCAAAAGTTAGCCCGTTAACATCGCTCAGGTTTCCGCTAGCTGTAATTCCCGGCTTTGTCAACTCCATATTTCCTGTTACTCCAGTGTTCCCGGGAATAAACATACATGCTTGCACTTGACCGGCTGTCTTTTGTGTGAAAGTTACTGTGGCTCCACTTCGCTTTACGTCCCATTCTGTAAAAGCGGATTTCCCACCTTCAATCTTTGTTGCGACCAGTTCGGGAGTGCTTTCAGAGGAACTGGTTACTGCGATAGAGTAACTTTTGTTTCCCAACACAAAGGACAAATCACCGTCAGAAGAAGCTTTTTTTGTGATAGTCAGTGTTGCTACAGCTTTTACCCCCGTTACTCCGTCTGCCGTGATGACATCTACTTGTTTGCCGGGACCGTTAAATTTTACCATTGTACCGGCATGGATAATATCACCGGGCTTTAACCCCAG
>OIZQ01001283.1_pt1 | contig 10297 bp, 8 predicted proteins | sample 1588491 | NCBI WGS metagenome assembly OIZQ01 (sample SAMN03283262) | human gut metagenome | biome: human-associated habitat; material: feces | host: Homo sapiens | place: USA | collected 2013
AGGGGTGCGAGTTCAACCAGATCGACTTCATGCACCTGACCCGCCACGGCCACGCGCAGCTGGCTGAAAAGCTGGCCGAAGTGGTGCCGATGCTCCTTTGAGCGAATAAAAAACCCTCTCCGCCACGCTGACGCATGCCTGCTCCCCCGAAAGGGGGAGCTTTTTGATGCCGTAACATACAGCACCAGACCCCGCCCTTTGGGCGGGGCGGCATTGCGAAGCAATGACGGAGAGGGTTTTTATGGTTCGATCAGATGTAATCCGAGATGTACGGGATCTTGTGGAAGAGCACATCGTCCAGACGCTCAACGGCCTCTTCTCTGCCCTCGATGCGCTCCAGCTCATACAGACGTTCTGCCGTCTTATAGCCCAGCAGCAGGGTGGAAAGGGTGCCGATGCCCATTTTGAGATGATGCTCCGGCGGTTCCTGGGTCTGGGTGCATTCGCCGTTTTCGAACTTCACCGTGAAGGTGCGGTCGTTCCATGGGAGGAGCTTGTCCTCGATCTCCAGCGCGATGGTCAGGGTGCCACCGTCCGGGTCGCAGGGATAATCGGCGAGGAAGTCTTCCACGTCGATGATGCGGCCCATGGCATAGGGGCGGATGCTCTCTTTGATGTCGCCATCGTCCATCTCAAAGGCGATGGGCTCGCTGAAATAGGTGCTGCCGTGCACCTCGTCGATCATGGAATCGTGGGCGTGGATGTACTCCCACAGGCCTTTCTGCGCCTCGCGGTTCAGATAGACCATTTCCTTGATGTGCATGATGTCGTTCTTGATGAGGTAGACCATGTAGCCGCAGGGCTTATCCTTGACGTTGTAATAGACGGCCACATTGGTGTCGTCCTCATCCCAGCGCCAGTATTCCTCCCACGCGAGGCTGTTGCGGAACAGGCACCCATGGGTGATGGACGCAAAGTGGGAGTGCAGCTCATGGAACTCGGTGTTGTCCCAGGAGACGCGGCGGACGTAGCCGGGCGCTTTGACCTTGGTGGGGATCTGCCGGTCCTTGATGTTGAACGAGATCTTGTTGGAGACGATCTCCCACCCCAGATGATGGTACAGCGGGATGGAATACGGGTAGAGCAGCGCGAAGGATTTGCCCTCCTCGTGCATCTGGGTCAGACCCTGGATCATCAGCTTTTTCATGATGCCCTGACCGGTGTACTCCGGGTAGGTGCAGACGCTGGTGACAAAGCCGACATGGTACACCGTATCGTAGATGTTCATCTTCAGCGGGTAGACCGCGAACTGCGAGATGAGGTCTTCGCCATCGAAGCAGCCCAGCACATCGGCGCGCTCCAGCACCGGGAACTTGGACTGCTTGATCTCATCGTCCTTCCAGCCGGTGGCGGTCAGTTCCTCTTCCGTGACCTGAAAAGTATACCGCAGCAGCGCGTTGTACTGGTCCAGATCCTTCGGTTCGAGGTAGCGGGTGGTATAATGTTCTGCGGCGTTCATGATAACGCCCCCGAAATCACGGAGTCAGACGGTTGGGGCCGCGGAACAGGAACTCGGCTTCCTTGATGGGCAGACCGCAGAGCAGCATGGTCAGGCGGTCGATGCCCAGACCGAAGCCGCCGTGCGGCGGGCAGCCATACTGGAAGAACTCCAGATAGAACTTGACATCCTCGGCCAGACCCTTTTCCTCGGCCTGCTTCTTCAGCACCTCATAGCGGTGCTCGCGCTGTGCGCCGGTGGTGATCTCGACACCGCGCCAGATCAGGTCGTAGCCCTGGGGCACACCGTTCTCGTCGCGCATGTGGTAGAACGCGCGCTTCTCGGCGGAGTAATCGGTGATGAACAGGAACTCGTGGCCATAGTGCTTCTTGACCCACTCATAGCTCAGGCGCTCGGCCTCGGTGGTCAGGTCACCCTTTTCAGAGTCATCGACGGTGTAGCCGAACTCCTCTTCCAGGCCCTTGTACAGGTCGGCCAGCTTGACCACGGGGAACGGAGTCTCCGGGACGATGACCTCCTGACCGAAGGCTTCCTGGATCTGCTCGCCGTATGCTTCCTTGACGGCGGCAAGGCCAGCCTTCAGCAGTTCTTCCTCCATCTTCATGACATCGCGGAAGGAGGTGATGTAGCTGAACTCCAGATCGAAGCCGGAGAACTCGGTGGCGTGCTTGTTGGTGTAGCTCTTCTCGGCACGGAAGACGGGGCCGGTTTCAAAGATGCGCTCGAAGCCGGCAGCCATGGCCATCTGCTTGTAGAACTGGGGGCTCTGTGCCAGGTAGGCGTTGCGGTCAAAGTAATCGACCTTGAACACCTCGGAGCCGCTCTCGCTGGCCGCAGCGATCAGCTTGGGGGTGTGGATCTCGATGAAGTTCTGGTCCAGCAGGAACTTGCGCATGGCGTTGACCATGCAGCTCTGGGCCTTGAACATCAGCTGGTTCTCATCGGTGCGCAGATCGACCCAGCGGTAATCAATGCGCTGGTCGATGCTGGAGCGCTCGACGGCCTTCTTCTTTTTGGTCGCGGCGATCTCCTTGCGGACGATGGGCAGTGCGTCCGAAATGCTCTCGATCTCGATGTCGGTGGGGATCATCTCGATGCCGCCCATCTTGACGTAATCGTTCTCCACCACCTTGCCGGTGACGGTGATGACGGAATCCGGGGTCAGCTGGTCGATGGTGTCCACCAGTTCGGGGTGGTCGGCCTTCTCGACAGTGATCTGGAGCTTGCCGGTAATATCTTTCAGCACGATAAAGGCCATGGCTTTGCTGTTGCGCAGATTCTCGATAAAGCCCTGGACTTTGACCGTATTGCCAATTTCCTTTTGTACCTCGTTGATGTAGGTGCGGTTCATGGAAATCCTCCTTCGTATTCTTGTGTACTTTTTTATTATAGCCTTTTTGCGGGAGAAATCAACCCAAAACCCCCATCTTCGTCCGCAACTTCTCCCCGCTGCGGCCTCTTCGTTCACGCTTTGCGCTGTCCCTTACCCTTTTTTCTTTTCGTGCAGGGTGCCGGTGCCGCCCTCGACGACGCCGTCGTGGTCCAGCACGGCGACGATGGTGCCAAAGAAGCACTTCAAGTCCATGCCGAAGCTCAGATGCTCCACATAGTAGCCGTCGAGCTTGGCCTTCTCGTCGATCTCCAGCTCATCGCGGCCGTGGATCTGCGCCCAGCCGGTCAGGCCGGGGCGGACATCGTTGGCTCCGTATTTGTCGCGCTCGGCCAGCAGGTCATACTGGTTCCACAGCGCCGGGCGCGGGCCGATGACCGCCATGTCGCCCACGAAGATGTTCCACAGCTGGGGCAGCTCATCGAGGCTCGTTTTGCGCAGAAAATGCCCCACCCGCGTGATATACTGGTCCGGGTCCTTGAGCATGTGGGTGGGCATATCATGCGGGGTATCCATGCGCATAGTGCGGAATTTGAGGATGTTGAAATGCTGTTTGTGGATGCCCACCCGCTTCTGTTTGAACAGGATGGGGCCCGGCGAATCCACCTTGATGGCGATGCAGAGGATGAGCAGCAGCGGCGATAACACGATCATGCCGCAAAGCGACAGGATGACCGCCAGCAGCCGCTTGATGCCGTTACGATACATAGAACTTTCTCTCCCTTATTCGTTGGTGTGGATGGAACGGTTCTAGTATACCAAGCTCTCCGACATTTTTCAATTCATCGCGCAAGGTTTTCCGGAACACCCGCATCCGGAGTATGGGCAGCCCGCCGCCGGGCAAACGCCGGTTTTGTTGCATTTTTCAGCCGGTTTTGCCCCTTGTTTCGGGCGGCGTTCTGCCGTATCATACCACTGGAATGACGTTGTGAGTTTTTTATCCTAAAGGAGGGTCCCATCATGATCCAGAGATTTTCTTTCGGGCATCCCATCCCCACCGGGAGCGTCGAGCAGGTGCTCCCCCTCTGCGCAGGCACCGTCCCCTTTCTGACCCCGGCCGCCGAAGGCTGGACGTATCGGATGCGGGAAGACTGCGTCGTCTATGGCCTGGGCGAGATGCCCCGCGGGATGAACAAGCGCGGCTGGCATTACATCGCCAACAACACCGATGAATCGCACCACACCGAGGACAAGCTCTCGTACTATGGTGCGCACAATTTTCTGCTCATCCGGAACGGGGAGGACTGCTTCGGTCTCTTTGTGGATTTCCCCGGAAAAGTCCATTACGACATCGGCTACACCCGGTACGACACGCTGTGCTTCCACACCGAGGAGCCGGACTACGAGCTGTACGTCCTCTCCGGTGGGGACGAGAACGCGCTCTGCAAAGAGTTCCGTGCCCTCATCGGGCGCAGCTACATCCCGCCGAAGTGGGCGTTCGGCCTGGCGCAGAGCCGCTGGGGCTACAAGACCGAAGAAGATGTGCGGGAGGTCGCCCGCCAATACAAGGCAAACGGCCTGCCGCTGGATATGATCTGCATGGACATCGACTACATGCAGGACTACGCCGATTTCACCGTCGACCGGGAGCGTTTCCCCGACCTGAAAAAGCTCTCCGATGAGCTGAAGGCGGAGGGCATCCGGCTGGTGCCCATCATCGACGCGGGGGTCCGCATCGACGATGCCGACGCGACCTGCAAAGAGGGGCTGGAAAAAGGCTACTTCTGCAAAAAGGCCGACGGCACCCCCTTCGTGGCGGCGGTCTGGCCCGGCAAGGCCTACTTTGCCGATTTCCTGCGGCCAGAGGTGCGGGAATGGTTCGGCGGGCGGTACAAGGTTCTGACCGACCTCGGCATCGAGGGCTTCTGGAACGACATGAACGAACCGTCCCTCTTCTACTCGCCGGACCGGCTCCGGGCCTTTCTGGACTCCATGGCCGCTCTGCGCGAAAAGGACAACATCGAGCAGGAGGAATTTTTCAGCCAGGTCGTGGGCGGCGCGATGGGCCTGATGAACAGCCCCGAAGACTATGCCAGCTTCTACCACGAAGTGAACGGCCAGAAGATCCGTCACGACAGGGTGCACAACCTCTACGGCGGCAGCATGACCCGCGCAGCGGGCGAAGCCTTCGCAAAACAGCACCCGGAAAAGCGGATGCTGCTGTACAGTCGCTCCAGCGTGATCGGTTCGCACCGGTACGGCGGCATCTGGCTGGGCGACAACAACGCCTCCTGGGGGCAGCTGCTGGCCAACATCCAGATGATGCCCAGTGTGCAGATGTGCGGCTTTTTGTATGCCGGTGCCGACCTGTGCGGCTTCAGCTCTGACACCACGCCGGACCTTGCCCTGCGCTGGCTGGAATTCGGCCTCCTGACCCCGCTGATGCGCAACCACTCCGCCATCGGGACCCGGATGCAGGAATACTACCGCTTCCCGGAGATGCTGCCCGCCATCCGCCGGATGCTGCACCTGCGCTACGCCCTGCTGCCCTACCTGTACAGCGAATTCATGAAGGCCGCGCTTGAAAATGGCTCCTACTTCCGCCCGCTAGCCTTTGATTACCCCGCCGACCCCGACGCCCGCGAGGTGCAGGACCAGCTCCTGCTCGGCGAAGGGCTGATGGCCGCGCCCATCTACACTCAGAACACCCATGGCCGGATGGTCTATCTGCCGGAGCCCATGAAAATGCTCCGCCTGCGCAGCGTGGACGACTACGACGAGGAAGTTCTCCCCGCCGGGCATCACTACCTGCGCTGTGCGCTGGATGAGGTGCTGCTCTTCCTCCGGCCCGGCTGCATCGTGCCGGAGGCAGCACCGGCCGACAACACCGCCCAGCTGGACGACACGCAGCTGACCCTGTGGAGTTATCTCCCGGACGGAGGCTCTGCCGCCTACCGGATGTACACCGACGACGGCTTCACCACCGACTATGACGCGCCGGAGCACTGGCGGCTCATCCGGAGCTGAGCCGTCCGCACCGGAAACGCAGCCTTTCGGCTCGATTTTATCCAAATTTTCCTTGTAATTTACGTTTTCAGGGACTATAATAAGAAATTGTGCCGCCCTCTCCGGAAGGCGGCGCTTTCTGATGAAAAACAACGAATTTTTTGATCCCAGCCTGATGCAAGGAGGAAGCGATTCATGGCACAACTGACCCGGACGGGCGATCTGACCAGCGGCCCGCTGCTGAAAAAGATCATCCTGTTTTCCCTGCCGCTGGCAGCATCCAGCATTTTGCAGCTCCTGTTCAATGCTGCAGACGTGGTGGTCGTCGGACGGTTCGCGGGCAGCACCGCGCTGGCCGCTGTCGGCTCGAACGGTGCGCTCATCAACCTGCTGGTCAACCTGTTCGTAGGGCTTTCGCTGGGCGCGAACGTCGTCGCAGCCCGCTGCTTTGGTGCCAAAGACGAGCGCGGGGTGCAGAACACCGTCCAGACTTCTGTCACGCTGGGGCTCGTCAGCGGTGTGCTGCTGGCCTTTGTCGGCTTTTTCGCGGCACGCGGCCTGCTGGAACTGATGTCCTGCCCGGAAGACGTCATTGACCTTTCGACGCTGTATCTGAAGATCTACTTCATCGGGATGCCGATGACCATGCTGTACAACTTCAACGCCTCGCTGCTGCGCGCTGTAGGCGACACCCGCCGCCCGCTGTACTGTCTGGCCGTGTCCGGCGTCATCAATGTGGTGCTGAACCTCGTTTTCGTCATCCTGTTCCAGATGAGTGTGGCGGGCGTGGCGCTGGCCACCATCATCAGCCAGACGGTCTCTGCCCTCATGGTCACCGTCCTGCTCATGAAAGAAGAAGGCCCCCTTCACCTCGACCTGCGGCATCTGGGCTTCCACAAAGGGGCGTTGGTGCAGATCCTGAAGATTGGCCTGCCTGCCGGTCTGCAGAGCACCGTGTTCAGCCTCTCCAATGTCGTCATCCAGTCGGCGGTCAATTCCTTCGGCTCCACGATCGTGGCGGGCAACTCGGCCGCTGCCAACATCGAGGGCTTTATCTACACCGGCATGAACGCCTTTGCTCAGGCTGCTGTCACCTTCACCAGCCAGAACGTGGGTGCCCGCCGGTATGACAACCTCGACCGCGTCATGCGGAACTGCCTGCTCTGCGCCGTGGTGGTCGGCATCGTGCTGGGCGGCGGTGCCTACCTTGCCGGTGAGGGGCTGCTCCACTTCTATTCCACCGATGAAACGGTCGTCGCCGCCGGTCTGGCCCGGATGAAGGTCATCTGCACCAGCTACTTCCTCTGCGGCATCATGGACACGCTGGCCAGCTGCCTGCGCGGCCGGGGCTACTCCGTCCTGCCCATGATCGTCAGTCTGGTGGGCAGCTGCCTGCTCCGTCTGGTGTGGATCGCCACCATCTTCCAGCTGTTCCGCTCCACGACCACGCTGTACATCAGCTACCCCATCAGCTGGCTCCTGACCGCTTCCGTCCACCTCGCCTGCCTGCTGGTGGTGCGGCACAAAATGAACAACGCAGGGCAGCCGGTAAAGATCGCGGCTTAAACTCAAAAAAGAACAGGGCTGTTGCGTACTCCTCCAGTCACGGCATTCGCCGTGCCAGCCCCCTCTGGGAGGGGGCCTAAAAGCCTCCCTCTTAGAGGGAGGTGGCATCGCGTGAGCGATGTCGGAAGGAGTAAAGCAACAGCCCTGCTTTTTCATATTCTTTTTTCGAGCAGATACCGGTCATAGCCGCCGTACATCTCCCGGCGGGCCGCAATGGTGAAGCCGCAGGCGAGCGCGTTGTTTAAGCTGTACTGATTTTCCGGGCTGACGGTTGCCCCGATGCCCACGATGCCGGGCCGCAGAAGCGGCAGGGCGGCTTCCAGCAGCTTCCGCTGCAAGCCGTTGCCCCGCCAGTCCGGGTGGACAACGGCGCTGTCGGCATTGGCCCAGTGGTCCCACTCGGCCTGCGGGATGCCCAAAAAGGCCGCATAGTTGTGTTCGCTCTGCCCACAGTACCGCAGGATGAAATAGGCCCCCAGCCGCTCTCCATCGAACACACCCAGACACAGATCGTGTGCAAGATAAGCTGTGATGTTTTCCTGTGTGTCGGGCACGAACTGCTCCGGGTGCGGCATGGCGGCCCGCACTTCATTTTGCAGCGCGTAAAATGCGGCGGCGTCCGCCGGGCCGCACCGGCGCACCGCAACGGGAAGTGCGGCGGGCTGACCGCATACTTTGTTCAGCAGAAGTTCCATTTCCAAGACCCTCCAAAATAAAATCATACTTTCTTCCGGATTCCAGTAGAATTGCCGTTTGAAATCATCTCATCTTATGTTATAATGAATACAAGAAAATTTGTCCAGTAAAACTTTGGGGTTGCCGGGCAGTTTTTCGGAAAGTCCAGGCGGGAGCTTCCCGCCCGTGAACCGGAGGATACAACCTATGAAAGATTCCAGCTCTTCGTCTATCCGCCTGGGCGGGGCCGTCATCAGCGACCGCATTGTGTCGGCCCTGCTGGAGGAACTGCGCACCGGGCGCTACGCCGACGCAGACCGTCTGCCCGCAGAGGTCGATCTGGCTGCACAGCTCAGCGTCAGCCGCACAGTCATCCGCGATGCTCTGAGCGAGATGGAGCGTGCCGGTTACATCGAGCGGGTGCGCGGCATCGGCACCGTGGTCAACCGCACGGTGCTCAACCTGCGCAGCCGGTTGGACCAGAAGCTGGAATACTACCCGCTGATCCGCAGCTTTGGCAGCTACCCCCACGCCGATGGCATCCAGATCTATCCCATCCGCGCCGGGGCCGAGCTGGCCCGCGACCTGGCCATTGAACCGGGGGATGAGGTGATCTGCATCAAAAAGCGCATCCTCGCCGACACCACCCCGGTCATCTACTCCATCGATTATCTGCCCCGCGCCCTGTTTGGCAGCCGGGACTACACCCGCATCGACCTGAGCGGCGGCGTGTTCGATATCCTGGAGCAGGAGTGCAGCCAGCAGATCTCGTCCAACGTGGCGCACCTGAAGGCCAGCTGCGGCGACGAGTCCATCCGCGCTGCCATGCGGCTGGCACCGGGCGAGGCCATGCTGCTGCTCGACGAGATCTGTTTCAACCGGCTGTGTCATCCGGTCATGCGCTCGCTGAGTTATTACACCAACTTCTTCGATTTTTCCATTCTGCGAAAATTACTTTGACGGAGGTAAAAATCCATGCGCCATCTGATCGACCCCTTGGATCTCAGCCCGGAAGAGATTACTTCCCTGCTGGACCTGGCTGACCGCATCCGCAGCGACCCGGCTGCTTACCAGGACGTCGCGGCCCACAAAAAGCTCGCCACCCTGTTCTACGAGCCGTCCACCCGCACCCGCCTCTCCTTTGAGGCGGCCATGCTGAACCTGGGCGGCCATGTGCTGGGTTTTCCGAGTGAGAACGTTTCCAGTGCCTCCAAGGGCGAAAGCGTTGCCGACACCATCCGTGTGGTCTCCTGCTACGCCGACATCGTGGCCATGCGCCACCCGAAAGAAGGTGCTCCGTTAGTAGCTTCTATGGCTTCTTCTATTCCTGTTATCAACGCCGGTGACTGTGGTCATCAGCATCCTACTCAGACCCTCACTGATCTTCTTACTATTCGTTCCCTCAAGGGAAGACTTGACAAACTTACCATTGGTCTGTGCGGCGATCTGAAGTACGGCCGCACCGTACACTCTCTGCTGCATTTTCTCGAGCGCTTCCATAATGTGCAGGTCTATCTGATCGCGCCCGATGGCGGCGAGACCGCCCTGCCGAAAAACCTGGACCAGTACAGCGCATGGACGACCGCCGAGGTGGACAGCGCCGGCAAACACGGTCTGTCCCTTGTAAACTATCACTATCCGCGTCTGGACATCACGCGCGTGGACTTCGCCGCACAGGCGGTGCAGCTGTACCGCGTGCTCACGCCGGACGGACAGGCTGCACCGGACGAAACGCCGTACAGCGACTGCGACGATGAGAACGTCCGGCTTGCCGCCGCACTCGGCATCGTCACCGGCTACGAGGACGGAACATTCCGCCCGTATGCGTTCATCACGCGCGAAGAGGCCGCAGCCATGCTCGATCGGCTGTACAGGTCGCTTGGCGGCACGGAAACCGCAGAGGGCAGTAAGCAATACGCCGATGATGCGCAGTTCGGAAACTGGTCGCGCGACAGCATCTACACCATGCAGAATATCGGCATCATGAAGGGCGAGGAGAACAACGCCTTCCATCCTGCCGGCGGCTATACCGGCGAGCAGGCGCTCGTTACGATGGAGCGTCTGTACAATAAACTGCATCAATAACACAAACGGCTCCCGGTGAGTTTTTTCACCGGGAGCCGTTTTCTTTTCTCTTTTTATTCTCACTTGATGAGGAATGCGTCCGGCAGGGTTCTGCCCTCTTCATTCTGCGAGAGTGTGGTCGGACTCGTGATCTCGCGGCCCTTGTAGACCATGACCGAGGACGAGCCGCCGTCCAG
>OIZQ01001289.1_pt1 | contig 10275 bp, 10 predicted proteins | sample 1588491 | NCBI WGS metagenome assembly OIZQ01 (sample SAMN03283262) | human gut metagenome | biome: human-associated habitat; material: feces | host: Homo sapiens | place: USA | collected 2013
CCCCCCCTTGCCGCCTGCCTGTACGCAGGCAGGCGGCTCCCGCCCAAGCATGCACCGTATCAAAATGATTTATTTTAGGAGGAACTATTTATGAAAGCAAAAAGATTTCTGGCCCTCATTTTGGCGCTTGTCATGGCGCTGAGCCTCGTTGCCTGCGGTGATAGCGGCAAAACCCCTGCTGCGGACGGCGACAGCAACAGCGACGGCGATTCCAGCTTCCCCAAGATGACATGGACCGCCGCTACCTCCGGCGCCGAGGGCTCCAACTTTGACGTCGGTCTGGAGAAGTTCAGCGAGCTGCTGCAGGAGAAGACCAACGGCGCTGTGAAGCTGGACATCTACTGCTCCGACCAGTTGACCAACGGCAATCAGGCTGACTCTATTCAGGCCAATATCGACGGCACCATTGATGTGACGTTCCAGGCCGATGGCGTCTGGGGCAACTTTGACACGGTGTTCAGCATCCCCAATCTGCCCTTCCTCTTTGACAGCTATGACGATGTGGACAGCAAGCTCATCAATGGAGAGGGCGGCAAGTACCTGATGAACGCCATGAATGAGAAGTTCAACGTCAAGTGCCTGGGCATCGGCGAAAACGGCTTCCGCTATCTCACCAACAGCAAGCACCCTGTCGAGACTCCTGACGATCTGCACGATCTGAAGCTGCGTATTGGCGGCGCGCCCATTCTGGTCAGCACCTACGAGAGCTGGGGCGTGGACTACACCACCGCAGCCTGGGCCGAGGTCTACACCGGCCTGCAGACGAAGCTGTATGACGGTCAGGAGAACCCCATCGCCGTCGCGGATGCCAGCTCCATTCAGGAGGTGCAGAAGTATGTGACCGCGTGGACCGCCAACTACGGCATCATGTTCATGGTCATGAACGGCGACCTGTACAACAGCCTTTCCGACGAGCTGAAGGCCATTGTGGACGAGTGCGCCAAGGAGGACTGCACCTATCAGATCCAGTACACCCGTGACCAGTGCGACTCCGCACTGCAGAAGTGGATCGATGACTACGGCATCGAGGTCTATGAGATGACGCCGGAGAATGCCGAGCTGTTCCGCGCAAAGATCCAGCCCGTGTACACCAAGTTTGCTCAGTACAATGAGCTTATCGACCTGCTGAAGTAATATGCACAGCAGTGGGCACCTGACAAGGGACACGCTCCGCATTGGGTTTATCGGCCTTGGAAACATGGGACTTCCCATGGCGCGGCGGCTGCTGGAGAAAAGCGGCTGCCCCGTGTACGGCTTTGACATTGTGCCTGCCGCACTGGAAAAGCTGGCGGCGGCCGGCGGAACGCCTGAGCCGGACAGCGCAGCGCTGCTGGAAAAAAGCGATGTGATTTTTCTCAGCCTGCCCAGCAACGAGCTGGTACAGTCAAATCTGGAGGCAGCCGTTCAGCATTGCCGGAGCGGCGCCGTAGTCGTGGACACCAGCTCCTCAGTGCCCGCGGTCATACAACGCTGCGCTGCGCCGGCCGCTGCGCGGGGCGTCGAGCTGATCGACTGCCCCGTCAGCGGCGGCGTAGACGGCGCCGAGAAGGGCACGCTGAGCGCCATGTGCGGCGGCAGCGAGGCGGCTGTGACACGGATTATGCCGCTGCTGACCTGCTTTGCCGCCCATGTGACGTACATGGGGCCTTTGGGCAGCGGCTATGCTGCCAAGCTGATCAACAACCTGATCGTTGGCGGTGAGATCACACTGATCGCCGAAGCGTTCGGCCTTGCGCGCCGGGCCGGCGTAGACCTGACACGGCTCATGGAGGCGCTGTCCGGCGGCGCAGCCGCCAGTCCCGTTCTGACGATGAAGGGCGGCAAGATGATCAGCGGAGATTACACAGCATCCTCCCGCGTGCTGATCCACCTGAAGGACCAGCACAACGCGCAGGAGATGGCACGCGCTCTGGGAGCCGATATCCCCGCCTGCGATTTGTCCACTTTGCTGCTGGAGAAGCTGGCGGATATGGGTCGCGGCAACGAGGATGTAGCGGCGGTCATCGACCTGTTCCAATCAAAAGTAGATCTTAGGAGGTTATGGAATGGCAACCTATGAAAAGGAATTTCTTCTGAAGGTCCTGGAAAACCTTTGGAAGGTCCGCAAATTTGAGCAGCGCGCCATGGAGGGCGGCCTCAAGGGTGAGATCAAGGGAAACATCCACGTCTGCCTGGGTGAGGAGGGCGCCGTTGTGGGCGCCAATATGGCGCTGGAATCCACGGATTATATCACGGCCAGCCACCGCGGCCACGGCCACTGCGTCATGAAGAGCGATGATGTGGAGCATACGCTGGCGGAGCTTTACGGTAAGGAAAGCGGTTTCTGCCATGGCCGCGGCGGTTCCATGCACGTCACAAAGGTGGAAAGCGGTCTGCTGGGCGCCAACGGCATCGTCGGCGGCGGCATTCCTCTGGCCACAGGCTCGGCGTTGGCATCCAAAATCAATCGGGACGGCGCGGTATCCGTGGCATTCTTCGGCGACGGCGCCACCAATCAGGGTTGCTTCCACGAATGCATCAACATGGCGGCCGTCTGGAAGCTGCCCATTGTTTATTTCATTGAAAACAACCAGTACGCCGTGTCGACCAACATCCACACCACCTGCGCCACCTCCACGCTGGCCCAGCGCGCTCAGGGATACGGCATCGAAGGCGATGTGGTGGACGGCACAGATGTGCTGGCCGTCTATGAGGCGATGCAGAAGGCTGTGGCCCATGCCCGCAGCGGCAAGGGGCCGGTGCTGCTGGAGTGCGATGTCTATCGCTACACCGGCCATTATGTGGGAGACCCGGGCAAGTATATGTCCGAGGCGTATAACGCGGCGGCTCATGAAAACGATGTGATCAACAAATTCAAGGCGTACCTGCTGGCGGAGGGCGCTGCCACACAGGCGGAGATGGATGCCGTGGAGGCGGCGGTGGAGGCGCGTATGGAAAAAGCGTATCAGTTTGCGCTGGAGTCCCCGTTGCCCGATCCTGCCGATGTGCTGAAATACAACTATGCCTGTGACAACGAAAGGAGTGTTGTTCGATGAGCCGTAAGACTACCATGATCGCTGCCATCCGCGAGGCGATCGACGAGGAAATGCTCCGTGATGAAAACGTGATCGTTCTGGGCGAGGATATCGGGGAGCTGGGCGGTCCCTTCGGCTCGTGTATTGGCCTGCTGGACAAGTACGGTCCCGACCGCATTATCGCCACCCCTATCAGCGAATGGGGCTTCACCGGCATCGGCGTAGGCGCGGCCATGCGCGGCAAGCGCCCCATCGTCGAGCTGATGTACAATGACTTTATCTCCGTCTGCCTGGACCCCGTGATGAACCAGGCGGCAAAGCTGCACTATATGACCGGCGGACAGGTCAAGATCCCCATGGTGATCCGCGCGCCCATGGGCACCGGACGCCGCGGCGCGGCGCAGCATTCCCAGAACATGGAGGCGCTGTTTGCCCATATTCCCGGCCTGAAGCTGGTGTGCCCCTCTACGCCGGCTGACGCCAAGGGCCTGCTCATGACCGCTATCCGCGATGATGACCCTGTGGTATTTCTGGAGCATAAGCTCCTCTACCCGCAGAAGGTGGAGATGCCGGACGATGTTGCGCCGATCCCGCTGGGCAGCGCCAATATCCGTCGTGAGGGCAGCGATCTGACCATCCTTACGTGGGCCCGCCAGGTCAACTTCTCCCTGGAGGCCGCGGAAAAGCTGGCTGCCGACGGTGTGAGCGCGGAGGTCGTTGACCTTCGGAGTCTCGTCCCGCTGGACTGGGATACTATCCGCGACTCCGTCAGCAAGACCCACCGTGTACTGATCGCCGAGGAGGATGTCAAGCGCTGCGGCTTCGGCGCGGAGCTGTCCGCGCAGATCATGGAGGAACTGTTCGATCAGCTGGACGCACCGGTGCGCCGCGTGGCGGCACTGAACTCCTCTGTGCCCTTCTGCGCCGAGCTGGAGGACGAGATCTATCCCAATCCCGAGCGCATCGCCGCCGAGGCAGCCGCTCTGCTAAAAGAATAAGGAGGCACATATGGCAACTGAGATCAGAATGCCGCAGTTCGGCGTTTCCATGGAGACTGGTACGGTCGCTCAGTGGCTCAAGGCCGAGGGAGATACCGTCAAGGCCGGCGATGTGCTGGCCAGCATCGAGACAGAAAAGCTGACCAACGACGTGGTCAGCGAGGTGGACGGTGTGCTGCTGAAGATCGTCGCGCAGGAGGGAGAGGATATCCCCGTGCAGGGGCTGATGGCGTATATCGGCCAGCCCGGCGAGGCCCTTCCCGACGGCAGCGGCACAACGGCGCCCGCTGCCGCCGATACGGCTCCTGCCACTGTGGAGCCTGTGCCTGCCGCCGTCGGTCAGATGTCCGGCGGTCGTGTCAAGGCATCCCCGCTGGCTCGCAGGATCGCCGCCAAGCTGGGCGTTGACCTGTCGCAGGTAACACCTGGCGGTACCAGCGGACGTATCCGTGCGGATGACGTCCGCGCCTACGCCGCGCAGGTCCCGACAGCACCCGCCGCCCCCGCTCCCGCCCCCGCCGCTGCTGCACCGGCTCCTACCGCTGCGGCGGCGGAGCTGATGGACGGCGACACAGTGGAGAAGCTCTCCGGTATGCGGAAGGTCGTGGCCCAGCGTATGCAGCAGTCCCACACGGAGATCCCGCCCGTAACGCAGGTCACCAAGGTGGACGTGACGGCGCTGATGCAGTTCCGCAGAGAACTGCTGGAAAAGACGGGAAAGAAGTACTCTGTCAATGACCTGATCCTCAAGGCAACGGCAAAGTGTCTGGCAGCGCATCCTGAGATGCTGGTCAGCTTTGACGGCAGCCAGATCATTCACCGCGCTCACGTCAATCTGGGCATGGCTGTTGCGCTGGACACGGGACTGATCGTTCCTGTGATCCGTGATGCCGACAAGCTGAGTCTGGATGCATTGGCGGCCTGTGCCAAGGATCTGGCGGCCCGTGCCAAGGACGGCGGCCTTACGCCTGATGATTACAAGGGCTCCACCTTCACGGTATCCAACCTGGGGATGTTCGGCATCGAGATGTTCACGCCCATTGTCAACCAGCCGGATGCCGCTATCCTCGGCGTCACGGCGGTGGAGGATGAGCTGGTCATGGAGGCGGATGGGACCATTTCAAAGCATCAGGTCATGCGTCTTTGCTGCACCTTCGATCATCGTGCCATGGACGGCGCTGTGGAGGCGCGCTTCGGTATGGCGCTGCGCGACCTGCTGCAATCGCCCGTAGAGATCCTGCTTTGATGCGAGGTGCGGTATGAAGAAGATCATTGTTATCGGCGGCGGCCCCGGCGGATATGTGGCGGCCATCCGTGCCGCACAACTGGGCGCGGACGTGACCATTATTGAAAAGCAATATCTGGGCGGCACCTGCCTGAACGTAGGCTGCATCCCCACCAAGTGCCTGCTGCACTCCGCCGAGCTGGTGGAGCAGATCAGGACGCAGGGCAAGGATATTGGTGTGGAGGTGGAGGGGGTAACCATCAACTTTCCCCAGGTCATCGCCCACAAGAACGCCATCAGCAAGCAGTTGACCAACGGCGTGGCCAGCCTTCTGAAGCTGAACAAGGTCAAGAAGGTGGACGGCACCGCCAGATTCACCGGCGCGAAGCAGCTGGAGGTCACCAAGGCCGATGGCAGCAGAGAGCGCATGACCGCAGATGCCATCATCGTGGCCACCGGCTCTGTCAACTCTCAGCCGCCTATCCCCGGTCTGAAGGAAAATCCCAACTGCATTGATTCCACCGGCGCGCTGTCGCTGGACAAGCTGCCCGCGACCATGGTGGTCATAGGCGGCGGCGTCATCGGGCTGGAGCTGGCCTGCGCCTACGCGGCCTTCGGTACGAAGATCACCGTGGTGGAGGCCATGGACCATATGCTGCCTATGCTGGACGGCGATCTGACGAAGATCGGGGTGGCCCACATGAAGAAGATGGGCATGGACTTCCATCTGGAGTGTCCTGTGCAGTCTGTGGAGAGCAGCCCTGCGGGCGCAAGAGTGGTTTGCAGGGACAAGTCCGGCAATACCGTCAGCTTCGAGGCGGAAAAGGTGCTGGTGGCCATCGGCCGCAGGGCCAATACAGCGGAGCTGGATCTGGCCGCCGGCAAGATCGACAACGATAAGGGACGGATTCTCGTCAACGATAAGATGGAGACCAGCGTTTCCGGCGTATACGCCATCGGTGACTGCGTGTTTGGCCATGCACAGCTGGCGCATACCGCCTCCGCCATGGGCGAGGTGGCGGCAGAAAATATCTGCGGCCATGAGGCGCACTATTGCGAAAAGACCAACCCCACCTGCGTGTATATGGAGCCGGAAGCCGCCTCTGTGGGCCTGACCGAGGAGCAGTGTAAGGCGCAGGGCATTGCCTACAAGGTGGGCAAATTCCCTATGAGCGCCAACGGCAAGGCACTGATCCTCAATGGCGGCGAGGGCCTTGTCAAGATCATCGCCGGTGCGGAGTATGGCGAGATCCTGGGCATGCATATCATCGGGCCCCGCGCGACCGACCTTATCGCTGAGGGTGCGCTGGCCATCGGTGGTGAGATGACGTTGGATGAGCTCATCGACACCATCCACTCTCACCCCACTGTCACGGAGACCATGCGCGAAGCCGCGCTGAACGCGGAAAAGCGTGCCATCCACACAAAGAACTGACGGCGCGCAGAATGGAGATCCGTGTTACGCTGAGCGCAAATGCAGGCGTTTCCGTGGAGCTGGGCGGCGTCCGCATCTGGATAGACGCGCTCCACGATACGCGTGTGCCGGGTTTTTCCACGCTGGACAGTCATCTGCTCCAGCGGCTGTGGTCCGAAGCCGCCTTTCAGTCGCCGGATGCCATTGTGTATACGCACTGTCATCCAGATCACTATGCGGCGCATTTGACGGCGGAGGCCTGCCGCCGCTGGCCGAAGGCACGGTTGTTTCTGCCGCAGAAGGACTTTCCGGAGCAGGAGCTTCTGTCGGGGAGGGAGGCCGCCGCATCCATCGAAGGGGTGGCGCTGCACTTTTACCGACTGACCCACGACGGCATGGCTTTCGCCGGTGTGCCGCATTACGGACTCACCATCACTTGCGGAAGGGACAGCATACTGCTTCCCGGTGACTGCGCCGTGGCCTCTCCGGAACTGCTTCCCGTGGTGAACGGGCGGCATCTGCGCCTTGCGCTGCTGAACTTCCCTTGGGCCACGCTGCAGCGCGGACGGGATTTTCTGCGGGAGCAGCTGCACGCTGACCAGATCGCGCTGTATCACCTCCCCTTTGAGGAGGATGATACCGAGGGCTTTCGTGCGGCGGCAGATCGTGCCGCACAAAGCCTATCCGGCGTCGAAGCCGTCCATGTGCTCGATAATCGCTTTCAGACCCTGTTTATCCCGGATGAAACGCAGCCCGCCCCGCATAGCTGATAAAAAGCAAAAGACGTCCTGTTTTCGCTGGAAAACAGGACGTCTTTTCTATAAAACGGTGTAGACGTGGAAATCGTCAGCAGTATGCTGGGGTACACTCACCCCTCCAGCAGAGCGCGGCAGCCCTCCGGGAGCAGATAGTCGATCTCCATGCGGTTTCCCTCGTAGACGCGAATTTCCCGGATGGCGGCGGCGACTGTGGGGCGATCCAGCTCCGCCAGCTGTCCCGACGCCAGCAGTTCCTTTACCCACGGCAGACATAGCGGATCGTCCTGTGCTGTGCCGCGCAGCTTGTCCAACTGGGCTTGCAGCGCCTGTTCCTGTGCGTCATAATCGGCGCGGTAGCGGAGGAAGTCCTCCTTGGAGATCAGCGCGTCCTGATAGTCCTCATAGGCGCTCTGGCGGCGGCGCTGAATGCGCTGTAAGGCTGCCTCCAGCTTCTGCGGCGGGTCGCCATTTGAGGAGAGGCGCTGCGCCGCGCCCTGCTGTGCCAACTGACGGAGGTTTTCCACGGCGGCCATGAGCCGGTTCAAATCATCCAGCACCACCTTCGCCACCACATCGTGGGCGATATAGTGCTTGCTGCACACGGATGCGCCGTAGCGCTTATACGAGCCGCAGGTGTAGAAGGTTTTGCCGCCCCAGGTGGTCTTGACCATGGCTCGTCCACAGTCGCCGCACTTGAGAAAGCCCGCAAAGGGACTGACATTCTGTTGAAAATCCGGCGTGCGGGCGTTGGCGTTCAACAGAGCTTGTACCCGCTGCCACTGATCTTTTTCGATGATCGGCTGGTGTGTGTCGGATACCACCGTCCACTGGGAGCGATCCTTCCGCTTGGCTTTTCCGTGCATCTGCAGGCGGTCGTCCCGTCCCTGTTCCATATTCCCAATGTACATCTCGTTTTGCAAAATGCGGTGGATAGTGGCATACGTCCAGTAGGTGGTAGACTCCAATCGGTGGTTGTTGCGGTATTTTTCACCGGTGAGCCGCTTGTACTCACTGGGGCAGGGAATACCCTCCTCGTTCAGCTGCTTGGCAATGCGGATCTTTCCCATTCCGTTTTCAAACAGGGTAAAGATGCGCCGCACCACCTCCGCCGCAGGCGGATCGATAACAAGACGGTTATGATCCTGCGGATCCTTACAGTACCCGTAGCTGGCAAAGGCCCCGATAAACTCGCCCCGCTGCTGCTTGGCGTGGAGGGAGCTTTTGACCTTTCGGGAGATGTCGCGTGCATACTGGGTGTTAAACAGATTCTTCAGCGGCATCATCATGTCGTAGGCGCCGCGGACACTGTCGATGTTGTCCGTGACGGCGATAAACCGCACACCGTGCTCCGGCAGCCAGCGTTCCAGATAGCGGCCTGTTTCGATGTAGTCACGCCCAAAGCGGGACAGATCCTTTACCAGCACACAGCGGATGCGCCCGCTCTCTATGTCCCGCAGCATCCGCTGAAAGGCGGGGCGCTGGAAATTCGTGCCGGTATAGCCATCGTCGGCATAGCATTCCGCCATTACCAACTCAGAATGATTTTCGATATACGATTCCAGCAGCTTCCGCTGGTTGCCGATGGAATCGCTCTCCATGCGGTCTCCGTCCTCCCGGGAAAGGCGGCAGTACAGCGCAGTAGGCAGTGGCGGCTTCTCCATAAGCTCCCTCCTTTCCGTGGACTGCCCGCAGACTTTATGCCGCCTGTGTGTGGGCGCGGATCAATTCCAACAGCAGCGCCTCTGCCGTCTGTTGCCCAAGAAAATTGCGAGTGACGGTGATTGCCGGAGTGGGTGCTTGCTGAACGGTTGGCATAAACAGACCTCCTCTTTGAGAATAGTCCATCGTATGCGCGCTGCGGAAACCGTATGTTTGTCGGTTGGACATAAGGACTGCCTCCTATTCGAATTGATAGGAAAACAAAACACCGTGCAGGATGTAAAATATCCTACACGGTGTCAAAATCATGATGACAAATCAAACGGATTCACAGGCTATTGTACCGTCGATGTCTGCGATCCGTATCATGGACGCAATCTGCGGGGCGGCCTTGTGAATTGTATTCGTGCAAATCAGGAGAAAATCCGCTCCGGCAGCCTCAATGCGCTTGGCAGCGTAACATACCCTGGCGAGCCGCCTGCAACCGCACAAGCGCCGGCAGGCGCGGCCTTACAGCCGGAAGCACTTTTTCAGCGCCGTATACTCACCCAGCACCAGCAGCGTCAGGCCGCTGTCCAGCACGGTTTCCGGCGAGGTGGTCACATCGGTTTTGCCGTTCTGCTTCACGCCGAGGATGTTGACGCCATACTTTCGGCGGATGTCCAGATCACCGATGCTGTGACCCTGCCAGCTGTCCGGGACGGCGACCTCGATAATGGCGTGCTTCTCGTCCAACTCTATGTAATCGAAGATGTGGTTGGCGGTGTACCGGATGGCCGCCCACTTCGCCAGCTGCTTTTCCGGGTATGTCACCGCGTCCGCGCCGTTGCGCAGCAGAAATTTTGCCTGCACATCCCGCTCGGCGCGGGACACCACATATTTCGCCCCCAGCTCCTTGAGCAGGGACGTCGTTTCCAGCGAGTTCTGGAAGTCTCCGCTGATGGTAACGTAGCAGACGTCATAGTTCCCAACGCCCAGCGAGCGCAGAAAATCCACGCGGGTGCTGTCACCGATCTGTGCGTTGGTGACAAAGGGCATACATTCATTGACGCGCTCCTCGTCTCTGTCCACCGCCATGACCTGATGCCCCAGCTCACTCAGCTGCATGGCAAGATGCCGCCCGAAGCGGCCGAGTCCGATCAATAATACGTTTTTCATCGTGCGCTCCTTTCAGCCTACGGTGATCATTTCCTTCGGATACCGGGCA
>OIZQ01001310.1_pt1 | contig 10117 bp, 9 predicted proteins | sample 1588491 | NCBI WGS metagenome assembly OIZQ01 (sample SAMN03283262) | human gut metagenome | biome: human-associated habitat; material: feces | host: Homo sapiens | place: USA | collected 2013
GCCGCCGCGTTTACGATGTGTTTTGCGATCAATCCCGTGCCGGTCGCCAGCTCCAGCACAGTTTTATGCCGTACAATCGGCCGGATCAGCTCATACATCTCGTCATACGCAGCCCGATCCTTTCGCATAAAGCGGTCGTACCGACCGGCATTTTTGTCCCAGAAGTCCTTGTGTTCCTGCATCGCTATCACTCCCCAGTCGTTAGATGTATCTAACCTATATGCACACATCTTTCAGTTAGATGTAACTAACTATCGTGTCTTGGAAAAGCCGCATTTCTGCGGCACCCCTCCCAAAGCTATTCTTGCTTAATTTAGCGTTTTCGGATGATTTTCTTAGAAAATCATTACTCCCCATTTCTGCCCCAAAGTATAGCACCGCCGATGGTTAGTGTCAACTAACCATCTCTCATCTTTTCCTCTGCCTTCGGAGAGCGTACAAAGCAGCTGCCCTTATTCTTTGATTATAGCATCCCACGGTTTGCGCCGCCAAGGGTTAAGAAAACCGTTGACGCTTTTCTATTTCTGGTTATAATAGGCGCACCGAGGATGGACGCCTTTCCGCCTGTCTTTCTATGACCACAACGCGTACCACAGACGCTTCCGGGGCACATGGTTACAACGGGAAAAAGAGGCCACAAGACCATTTACATTCCAGGCAAAAGCGGCGGAAATGGATAAAAATCAATACAAATCAGAGCTTTTAATTCGTTCGCATCCGAGAGGTCGAGGGTTCGAATCCCTTCAGGTCCACCACGAAAAGCTGTGAAATTTCATATTTCACAGCTTTTTTGCAACTTTTTGAGGAGTTTTGCGTGGATGCGAACCGAGCGTTTCCGATGGGTTTTGAACGCCGTCGGAAGTGCTGCCCCCAAGTGGTTCGCATCCAAAAAACAACATATAGAAAAGTGAGAGCGTCGGTTTGTTGGTTTCGTAGAACCATCGAACCGGCGCTCTTTTTGCGTTTTCAGGACAGATCAAAGGCGGCAGCCCAGAGAGGAGAAAGCAAATGGCAGGAAAAACAAATCAAAGTACCCGTGATGAGATGCTGCGGCTGACGCTTCAGGCGAAGCGGTCAACGTCGTGCATCGTTGTGCTTCCGGCAGAGCGGGAATATCTCGATGCTGTGAAGGTATATCTCGGCGTGGAGGATTTTACGGAGGCACAGATCCGAGACGTGCGATTCAAGGTACCCTATATCGGAGAATACATTCGGACACCGGATTGCCCTTCCGTATTGCATTATTGTGTACATAAGGGCAACGACATAAAACAGCCCGTCATGCATCGCCTTTCGGCGGCGCATGACGGGCTGTGCTGCTTTCTGTCAGCTGTTTTGAGCCGTACCGGACTGCTGGCTGCCGGGTCTTTCCGGCGGCTGGCCGCCGCCGGAGAAATCGGGAGCCTGCTGGCCGCCGTCTCTATCGCCGGGACGCTGGCCGCCGTTTCCGGGGCCTCCCATACCGCCGGAGGAAATGCTGCCGGTCTGGGCGGTGGCGGTCAGGGAGGTGTCCCCGGCGGTCAGGGTATAGCTGCCGTCGGCGGTCAGCTCAGGGGAGGAGAAGAACACAAAGTTGGCATTGCACAGGGCGGTGCCGCTGTAAACGGCGCTGCCGTCGCTGCCGGTGATGGTCACAGCGGCGTCCTTGGCGATGCTGGCGCTGCCGCCGTCCATGTCACCGGGGCGTCCGCCGCCCATACCGCCGGTGGAGCCGAAGGTGACGCAGGGCTGCTCCGCCGTCAGGTTCATCCCCATACCGGCGCTGCCGCCTGCCGCCAGCACCGTGCCGCCGGAGACGGTGATGGCGCCGTCGGCGTCCAGCGGCTGGTTGTCCGCCGCGTTGGCTGTCCACACGGTGACGGTGCCGCCGGAGATGGTCAGGTCACCGTTGGAATCGAAGCCGTCTCCACTGGAGGAGCAGGCGGTGATGACGCCGCCGGAGATATTCATGCTGAAGGCATAGCCGCTCAAATCGGAGTTGGCAGCGTTGAGACAGTCGCCGGAGGAGAGAATGTCAATGTTTCCGGAGAGGACGTTCAGCTCCGCCGCCTCAATACCCTCGTAGCACTCCGTGATGGCGATGGTGGGGCCGTCGGTGCCGTCTCCGCCGATGTTCAGCACCAGATCGCTGTGAATGGCGTCGTCAGCGGCGAAAATGGTCAGGGTGCCGCTCTCCACATTCAGCAGCTGCTGGGCGTTGATGGCGTCGTTGACCGGCGCATTGATGGTCAGCGTCAGCTCCCGGATGGTCAGGGAGGCCTCGCCCTCCTCGGTGGTGGACGCGCCGGACTTGATGCCGTTCTTGCCGTTGGCGTTGATGGTCAGCGCGCCGCCGCCGCACAGCGTCACCTGCGCGCCGTCCTTGCACTTGATGACGGCGTTTTCCGCCTCGGTGTTGTCGGGATAGCTGTCGTCATTGTTTTCCGCCGCGTCGGTCAGGCTGTTGGTGGAGCCGTCCGCCACCACGATGACCACCTCTGTGGACTTGCCGCAGAGGATGGGCGCGGTGTCGGCGCTGGTCAGCGCCAGTCCGTTCAGCGCCAGCGTCACGCCGGTGGTGCCCTTTTTGATCTGAATGGAGCCGTCGGCGCAGGCTCCCGTCACCACATAAGCGCCTGCCCCGTCGATGGTCAGGGTAGTGCTGTCGATCTCATAGCCGGTGTAGCTGCCGTCCTGGGCGGTGATGCCGCTGTCGGAAAAGGTAAAGGTCGTGGCGCTTTCCAGCGAGTAGACGGCGGCCTTGGCTTCGTCGCCGCCAGACTGACTCTCCGCGCCGCAGGCCGCCAGCGAAAGCACCAGCGCCGCCGCGCAGAGGATGGATACGAGCTTTTTCATAAAATGACCTCCTTCGTCATCCTGTTACGGTTTATGGAAAAGGGAAGCGGCGGGCCGCTCCCGTTGTTGTGCCGTTATCATATCCCGCCAACCTAAAAAGAACTTAAAAAAGAACTTAAAGGGTTTCTTTTAGGTTCCTTTTAGGTAGCGCCTGTATGATAGCGTCATAAAGGAGGTGCTCCACATGGCAGCACAGATCAAAACCTGCTTTGAACGCTATGAAAAAAAGTACCGCCTGACGGCGGAGCAGCAGCGGGCGATCCTGCAGGGCATGGCGCCCTATATGAAAAAGGACGCCTACGGCGCATATACCATCTGCAACATTTATTATGATACGCCGGACTGGCGGCTGATCCGCACCTCGCTGGAGAAGCCGGTGTATAAGGAAAAGCTCCGCGTCCGCAGCTACGGCGTGCCGGGCGAGGACGGCCGGGTGTTCGTGGAGCTGAAGAAAAAGTATGACGGCGTGGTGTATAAGCGCCGCGTCACCATGCGGGCCGACGAGGCCGCGCCCTTTCTGGCGGGGCAGCTGCCTGACGGCAGCTTCGGCCAGATCGGGCAGGAGATCCGGTGGTTCCAGCAGCGCTACCGCACCCAACCGGGGGTGTTCATCGCCTATGACCGGCTGGCCTTTGCGGGGATCGATGAACCGGAGCTGCGCATCACCTTTGATACCAACCTGCGCTGGCGGGATACGGAGCTGGATCTCCGGCTGGGCGACCATGGAGCGCCCATCACCGATCCCGATATGATTCTGATGGAGATCAAATTCCCCGGCGTCTGTCCGCTGTGGCTCAGCCGCCTGCTGTCCCGGGAGAAGGTGTTCCCCACCTCATTCTCCAAGTATGGAGCCTGCTACCGCAACCACATTTTACCCAATATCCAGAAGGAGGGACGTACCTGTGCTTAGCTCGATCATTGGAACGGACTTGAGCTTGTCCGCGTTTCTTATCTGTACCGCCGCGTCGCTGGTGCTGGGCATCGGCCTTGCCTTCGTGTCCCAGTTCCGCGCCCGCTCCACCCAGAGTTTTGCCGTGACGCTGGCCATCCTGCCCATGGTGGTGCAGGTGGTCATCATGCTGGTAAACGGCAACATCGGCGCAGGCGTCGCGGTGGCAGGCGCCTTCAGTCTGGTGCGTTTCCGCTCCGCGCCCGGTACGGCCCGGGAGATCGGCGTACTGTTTCTGGGCATGGCCATCGGCCTTGCCACCGGAATGGGATACGTAGGGCTGGCGGCCCTGACCTTTGTGATCGTCTCCACTGCGCTGCTGGCGCTGACGGCGCTGGGGCTCGGCCAAAAGGACGCCGGCGAGCGGCTGCTGAAGATCACCATTCCGGAGGATCTGGACTACGAGGGGCTGTTTGACGACCTGTTCACCCAGTACACCACCTCCCACACGCTGGTCAGGGTGAAAACCAGCAACATGGGCACCCTGTACGAGCTGGAGTACCGCATCACCCTGCGGTCGGAGAGCATTCCCAAGGAATTTCTTGACGCGCTGCGATGCCGCAACGGCAACCTGAACATCGTCTGCGGCCGGGAATTGGTAAAGGACGCGCTGTGACGGTTGATTTTTGCAAAAGAACTTACTATACTGAGAGAAAGTCTTCGGTATTGCACTGTATAAAAGGCTCCCTCGTGTAAAGGGAGCTCAGGCTGTCGAAAAAGCCTGTCATTGCGAGCCAGTCCGCAGACTGGCGTGGCAATCCGTCGGGGCGTTAAGAAAACATGCCTGTGGCATGTTTTTAGCCTCCGATCTCGGCGGCTATGCCGCCGTAGCGTCCATCTTGTTTTTCGCCGCACTGTCAAGGGATTACGGATTCCCACGTCGCTTCGCTCCTCGGAATGACAGAATGGGTTTATCGACACGCTGGGCTCCCTTGTGTAAAGGGAGCTGTCAGTGCGAAGCACTGACTGAGGGATTGTCACCTTGCAGGGAACTCGGAAACAACCCCTCCGTCACCCTTCGGGGTGACACCTCCCCCTACACAGGGGAGGCTTTGAAACAAATGACACGAGGTGGTGACCATGCGGCTGCTGATCGCGGAGGACGAGGTGGATCTGGCGGAAGCGCTGACGGCGTTTTTTGAAAAGAACCACTTCTCGGTGGACGCCATCCATAACGGGGCGGACGCGTATGAATATGCCGTTTCCGGCGGCTACGACGCGGTGATACTGGACGTGATGATGCCCAGGATGAACGGCATACAGGTGCTGGAGCGTCTGCGGGCCGAGGGGGTCAAGACCCCCATCATGATGCTGACGGCCAAGGGACAGAAGAACGACCGCATCACCGGCTTCAACGCCGGAGCCGACGACTATCTGCCCAAGCCCTTTGACCCCGACGAGCTGCTGAGCCGTGTGCGGGCCATCCTGCGCCGCAGCGAGGCGTACCAGCCCACCGTGCTGACCTACGGCGACGTGACGCTGGATCCCACCACGGGGCTGCTGTCCTGCGGCGGACAGTCGCTGCGGCTGGGTGGCCGGGAGCTTCAGGTGATGGAGTTGCTGATCCGCTCGCCCCGGCAGGTATTTTCCGCCGAGCGGATCATGGAGCGGGTCTGGGGCTGGGATAACGAGGCCGAGATCAACGTGGTGTGGGTCAACATCTCCAACCTGCGGAAGAAGCTGCGGGCCATCGGCTCCCGCGTTACCCTGCGGGCCAACCGGGGATTGGGCTATGTATTGGAGGAGGAGACATGATCAAACGGCTGCGCAGCCGCTTTATCCGCATCGCCACCTTGTCGGTGGCGGCGGTGATGCTGCTGCTTACGGTGATCCTGAACGTGGTCAACTACGTGTCCACCGACAGCGACCTCCGCAGTACCCTGACGCTGATCTACGAGAATCAGGGCACCATCCCGGTCTCGAATCAGGGCGGCGGCCTGCCGGACACGGGGGACGTGCCGCCGCCGGAGCCGCTACAGGGCGGCCCCAATGAGCGGGACGGTCACTTCACGCCGGAGACCCCCTTTTCCACCCGGTATTTCGTTCTGCGCTATGAGGACGACGGCACGCTGGTGCTGGCCGACCTGACCAAGATCGCCTCGGTGACAGACGCGGACACGGCGGAGTATCTGACCGCCGCGCTGAAAAACGGCGAGGGCTACGGACGCTGCGGCAGCTACCGCTTCTTCGTGGCCCACACGGGGGACGACCAGAACATGGCCATCTTTCTGGACAGCTACCAGCAGTTCCGCGCCATCCGTCTGCTGCTGCTGTGGTCGCTGCTGGCGGACGTAGGCTGCACGCTGCTGGTGCTGCTGCTGGTGGTGCTGCTGTCCCGCCGGGCCATCGACCCCGTGGTGCGCAGCGCCCAGCAGCAAAAGCAGTTCATCACCGATGCCAGCCACGAGCTGAAGACCCCCATCACCGTCATTGCCACCAGCCTGAAGGTGCTGGAAATGGAGGTGGGGCAGCAGAAGTGGATCGACAAGGCCCAGACCCAGACGGAAAAGCTGACGGAGCTGGTGAACTCGCTGGTGACGCTCAGCCGCATGGACGAGGAGGATTCGCCCCTGAAAATGGAGCCCTTCCCCGTCAGCGACGCGGTGAGCGAAACGGCGGAGTCCTTCTGCGACCTTGCCCTGTCCCGAGGCCACCCGCTGGAGCTGACCGTCCAGCCGGAGCTGACCTATCGGGGCGACGAGTACGCTGTGCGCCAGCTGACGTCCATCCTGCTGGACAACGCCGTGAAATACGCCGCGCCGGAGTCCCCCATTACCCTGACGCTGGAAAAGGGGCGCAAGGGCGTGGTGCTGCGGCAGAGCAACCGCTGCGCCGAGCCGGAGAGCATCGACCCCGCCAAGCTGTTCGACCGCTTCTATCAGGCGAACCCCTCGCGCGGCGCTGGCGGCTTCGGCATCGGCCTGTCCATCGCCCGCAGCATTGCCGAGGGCCACAGGGGAACGATCCGCGCCGCCGTCTCCGGCGATACCATCACGTTTACGGCGGAGCTGAAATAGAAAACCGGTAAAGGAGCGTCAGACATGGAGTTTCAGTATCACATCAGCGAAATGACGGCGGAGACCGCCGTAGCGGACTTCGTGAAGGAGTTCGTGCAGGTGGAAAAATTTCTATTGGCCTGCCAACAGTGCCCCAATTACAACACCCGCTGGACGTGCCCACCCTTTGATTTCGACCCCATGACCATCTGGAGCGGCTATACCACGCTGCGGCTGTACGCCCGCGTTCTGCATGCCGACGGAGCGGATCAGCCTCTGGACGGAGCGCTGGCGGCGCTGAAGCGGGAGAAGCGCCTGTACCGGGAGAAGCTGTACCGATGGGAGCAGGCGGAGCCGGGCAGTCAGATGCTGCTGGCGGGCACCTGCGACCAGTGTGACCGGTGCGAAAAGGCGCAGGGTCGTCCCTGCCGCCAGCCGGAGCACCTGCGCTACTCCATCGAGGCGCTGGGCGGTGATGTGGAGGGCTGCCTGCGTCGGTATTTCCACATGCCCATTCTGTGGGGCCGGGACGGCAAAGCGCCGGAGTATCTGGTGCTGGTAGGCGGCCTGCTGGTAAAGTGAAAAAACGCACGTCCTGACGCAATCGCGTCAGGACGTGCGTTTTTTAGTATGTCATAGGCAAAAGAACCGCTCAGAACTCCGCCTTGAAGGCGGCGGGCAGGGTCACGCCCTCCGGCAGAACGCCCATCACGACGTAGTTGCCGTTCACGGTCACGGCGGAGTTGTTCTTCCACGCGGGCGCGTTTTCCGGATAGGCGGTGTCGTTGGCGGCGTTGTCCACCCGCTGCTGCAAGATGCCCCGGACGGTCTCCGCGTCAGCGCTGTTGGTCACCTCCACCATCACCAGCTCACAGCCGAAGCCCACCACCGGCGGCCAATACACCACCAGCTGCTTCGTCTCCACAGCGGTCAGGCCGGGGTACTGGGCCTCGATGCTGTCGGTATCCTCCTCCGGCATCAGCACAATATCCTCATTGCCGATGGAAGCAATGGCATCCTCCGCCGCTTTCTTCAGGTCGACGGACTGGGCAGGCTGATCCTGCTGGCCGCCGTTTTGCTGGGGCGTCTTGTCGCCGCAGGCGGCCAGCGCCAGCACCGTCATCACTGCCAATAATACGCAAAGCAATTTTTTCATGTTCCGATCTTCCTTTCTTTCGCATGGGCACTTCCCTCAAGCGCCAGCGTAAGTATAGCGCATTTCATCGGAAATGCAACTACTATTTTGACGAAAGCTCCGGGAAAAATGTTCCAGCTTTGTGCGACAAGTTAAAGCAGCCGCCGCAGAAAATCTGCGGCGGCTGCTTTGCTATTTTAGCGATGAGAGAGTGCAGGAAAGAAGCTTATTTGTCGTACATCTCGATGAGCTTCAGCAGGTGCTCGTAGCGGGCCTTGGCCTCGTCCTCGTTGCGCTGGAACAGAACCTCTGCGCGCTCGGGGAACTCGCGGGTCAGGCGGCTGTAGCGGGCCTCGTTCATCAGGAAGTCCTGATAACCGCCGGCGGGAGCCTTGGAGTCCAGCGTGAACTTCTTCTCGCCCTCGGGGTTGTAGCGGAACAGGTTCCAGTAACCGCAGTCCACGGCCTTCTTCATTTCCTTCTGGCAGTTCATCATGCCGCCCTTGATGGAGTGCATCTCGCAGGGGCTGTAGCCGATGATCAGGGACGGGCCGTGATAGGCCTCGGCCTCGGTGATGGCCTTGATGGTCTGCGCGGGGTTGGCGCCCATGGCCACCTGTGCCACGTATACATAGCCGTACTGCATGGCGATCTCGGCCAGGCTCTTCTTCTTCACTTCCTTACCGGCAGCGGCAAACTGTGCCACCTGACCGATGTTGGAAGCCTTGGAGGCCTGTCCGCCGGTGTTGGAGTACACCTCGGTATCGAACACGAAGATGTTCACATCCTGCTTGGAAGCGATGACGTGATCCAGTCCGCCGTAGCCGATATCGTAGGCCCAGCCGTCGCCTCCGAAGATCCACATAGACTTCTTGGCCAGATATTCCTTCTTGCTGAGGATGTCGGCAGCCAGCGTGCAGGCGGCGCAGTCGCACAGCAGAGCGCCCTTGGCCTTCAGCTCGGCAGCGTGCTCAGCGAACTGAGGAACGGCGGCCAGTTCGTCCACGGTGCAGATGCTCTCCTCCAGCGCCTTCGCATAGGCCTTGGCAGGCTCGGCGTTGGCGGTGCCGTCGTCCATGGTGTCCAGCCAAGCCTGTGCGGCGGCCTTCAACTCGGGACGGGCCCACTCGATGGCGATCAGCTCGCGGGTCTTGGCGGCCAGATCCTCGCGGATCTTGTTCTGGCCGGTGTACATGCCCAGACCGTGCTCTGCGTTATCCTCGAACAGGGAGTTGCACCATGCGGGGCCGTGGCCCTCCTTGTTGGTGCAGTAGGGAGAGGTGGCCGCGGGACCGCCCCAGATGGAGGAGCAGCCGGTGGCGTTGGAAACATACATATGATCGCCGAACAGCTGGGTGACGAGACGGGCATAGCTGGTCTCGGCGCAGCCGGCGCAGGAGCCGGAGAACTCCAGCATGGGCTGCTTGAACTGGCTGCCCTTGACGGTGTTGTCCTGCATATCCTTCTTCTCGGCCACGTCTGCCACGCAGTAGTCGAACACATCCTGCTGGGGCAGCTCGCCCTCCTGAGCCACCATGGTCAGGGCATTGACGGGGCAGGCGCCCACGCACACGCCGCAGCCCATGCAGTCCAGCGGGCTGATGGCCATGGTGAACTTGTACACGCCCTTGCCCTTGCCGGCCTTCACGTCCACCAGCTTGGCGGCCTCGGGAGCCTTGGCGGCCTCATCCTCGGTCAGCGCGAAGGGACGGATGGTAGCATGGGGGCAGCAGTAAGCGCACTGGTTGCACTGGATGCACTTGGCAGCGTCCCAGGTGGGAACGGACACGGCCACGCCGCGCTTCTCGTAAGCGGCAGCGCCCAGCTCAAACTGGCCGTCCACATGATCCACAAAGGCGGAAACGGGCAGGCTGTCGCCGTCCATCTTGCCCACGGGCTCCAGGATCTCCTTGACCATCTTCACCAGCTCGGGCTTGCCCTTCAGCTGCTTGGGCTCCTTGGTGTCCACAGCGTTGGCCCACTCGGCGGGAACATCGATCTTCTTATAGGCGGTGGCGCCCAGATCGATGGCCTTGTAGTTCATATCCACCACGTCCTGCCCCTTCTTCAGGTAGGAAGCCTTGGCCTTCTCCTTCATGTAGGTGATGGCTTCCTCCTCCGGCATGACCTTGGCCAGAGAGAAGAACGCGGACTGGAGGATGGTGTTGTTGCGCTTGCCCATACCGATCTCGATGGCCAGGT
>OIZQ01001315.1_pt1 | contig 10075 bp, 6 predicted proteins | sample 1588491 | NCBI WGS metagenome assembly OIZQ01 (sample SAMN03283262) | human gut metagenome | biome: human-associated habitat; material: feces | host: Homo sapiens | place: USA | collected 2013
ACCCCCGTTTCTTCTATTATAGCAGAAACAGGGGCGTTTGGGTAGTTTTTTGACAAGCTGGAAATCCAGTTCGCCCATAAGGGCGAACTGGATTTTATCAATTTAACTTTTTACCTGCGTATCTTCAAGCCTCTCAACAGCTTCCTCATAGGTATACACCTGCAGAAATCTTGTCCCTTCGCAAACCGCTGAAAACTCAGGCGGCTGTCCTTCTTCATTACAGGCAAACACGCCCTCCGCTTCCACTGCAGCCTTCAAGCACTCCAGATACATATAGAGGTTACCGGAACGATCCATCATGTACTCCGGTGCATAGCTGATCTGGTGCTGTCCCATATAGAGCCGTGTTTCTTCCGGCAAGGGCATCAGCAGCTTACACGCGCACTTCTGTGGCTGCCTGTCTATCATCGGCGCAAAGAGACTGGTTTGCGCGCCGTACATGGAGCCTCGTCTGTGTATGCGCTCCTGATACGGGAAATGGCCGGTTTGCTGCTGGAGCATCGCCGTAAGTCTGAGGACATTCTTACACATGGCATAGGTGTCGATCATCTCGTGGAGGCGATGCTCGTTGAAATAGCCTGCGCTGATATTGACAGCCGCAGTATCCAAATGCGGCGCAACCACAGAGATGTCGCTGAACGATCCATAGTTCTCTTCAAAGCCGAAGCTGCAAATGAACTCCGTAAAGTCGGGATTATCGCAGTTGTAGAACACAGCGTCATTTGTCCCGCGCCGATCCAACTCAACGATATAGTTGACCTCCGGCCTCAGCTTGCTCTTGGCGAATTTTCTTGCACCCACACCGCCGATCTCTTCCTCTTCACAAAAAAGGATATGGCACCGACACTCGCGCATCAGCAGTAAAATCATATACACACCGGCCCGGTCATCACCGCCTATCCCGTAAGGCGACATCAGATAGCGGCCATCCTCAGAGCGGCAGATGATATCCGGCTGATGGGTATGAACAGTATCCAGATGGGCAACCAACAGTACCGGTATAGTGCCTTCCGCATAGAGAAATCCGTTTTTACAGACAGGCTCATAGCCGTACTCGCGCAGCTGCTGCGCGAGATATTCCTTCAGCTCACCCTGTGTCATTTTCAAGATACTTTCAAAGCAGGCCATATCCATTCCCGCAGTTTCATAAGTGTTCATCGTATTTCTCCTCAAGCAGCCACCGGTATGGTGGCTTTTTTGCAAATCGTAAAGCCCATTGTACGGCATGCTGCCGCCATACTGCATGACGAACAACTGGCAGTCAGCTGCTGGTAGCAGTCATGGCAAATCTGCAGCAAAGAACCGCGCCGGTCATAAGCGGGATACATAGTGCCTAAAGTGGGCCGACCACAGGCTTCGCAAATATGCAGGCAGGTCTTGCAGTAAAAACCATCTTCAAGATATATTCCTTGACCGCGCGCTACTGTCTGTCCGCATTTCCGGCAGACGACTACCTCTTTGCAAGAACACTTTATGTCACCATTGCTCCATAGCTCATTGCCGCAACAGACACACAGGGCCGCAGCGCCAATAGGCAGAACGGTGTCTTTCTTGTGCCCTTGCAGGATAGAGAGGTTTCCATGAAAATCATAATCCGGATAATGCAAGCTGCCACGGCAAGTCGAGTAATGGGCATCTAAGTCCGAACGCTTTGCTTTCAGATACCAGAGATTCGGCTCCGTCAGGCAGCGGGAAATGGCCTTCTGCACCAGATGCCGGAACAGCTTGGACACTTCCAGGGCATTTCCCGTATCGGCAGGATAGAGCCGGGACTGATACAGTGTACCGTCCTTATAGAAAAACATCTGACGGTATCTGCGTATGGCCTTACGGTACTCACCATCCACATCGGCATCTACCGCATAGAACACCATGCTGACGCTATCGTTCATGTAGGAAAGGCACCCCGCCTGATACCCTCCGCCGTTAAGCCGGTGGCAGGACATCCACGTGTTGGATTTGCTGGACATTTCCAGAAAGTCGCAGGGATGCACAGAGAGTACGCCGGTCTCCTGCATGATCAGCGGATTCAGAGCGTCGGCCAGCTGTGCGAAAACAGCGTTGTACCGATCATGCCTATCGACACCGTACTTCTTGCAGAGCTTTCCGATGATACGGCTGGCCTTCTGATCTCTGGTGCAGCGTATTCCGCCGCGCTGGCGCAGGATCTCCAGATTCTCTTCTGACACAGTGCGGCTATAGCCCGACACGGCGGCGTGCAGTGCTGTGCGGAAATCCTCCAGATGCTCACCGCTGAGTATCTCGGAGGCGATGTCCAGCAGGGTAAAGGCTGTTTCGTCTACCATATCCGGCTGGATAGATAAGGCCTGATTACAGTCAAAGATGATGGCCTGTTCTGCTTCATTCCAGTCAGGGTGGCACCGCAGCAGCGAAATCAGGTCTGCTTTCGCTGTCTGCCAGGCTGTCAAATTAGCCATAACACCCTCTTCCGAAAAGCTCTTTTCGTATTTATACATGACTTCATAAAACTCATTTTTCAGCTCTGAAAGCTCTTTCATTTTTTACACACCTTTCCTGAGTTATGGAAAGAGGCAGGGCGAAATACGCCCTGCCTCTCCATTGATCAACTTGCGGGTTTATGCCGCGGCCTTATCGGAGGCATACAGCACCCGCTGTTTCCATTGTTCAATAAATGCCGTGATCTGCGCCGGAGGCTCCGCATTATCAAAGCCCCGTGCCTGCGTGACCTGACCATCCCTTACCTCTACGGTACAAAGCGATTTGTCCGGTTCGGCAACACTCCTTACAAAGAGAATGACGCGTTCTTTCTCGGCGACATTTTTAACATAGTGTCCCACGCAGTGATGGAGCGCCGATCCTTCATCCACGATCTCTTTCGCGGAATGCGGAGGGATCATCATGAGTTCTTTGCTCTGATACTGATACCGCTTCTGCCATTCGTCAAAGCTGTCCGCAATAGCTTTTTCCTGCTCCGCCGTGTGTTTGTCCCTCAGCGTCTTTGCTACACTGTCGTGGGCCTCCTTCAGATTATGCGGAAATAGTACGAAGCTATTTTTCACGTCATATTGCAGTTCCTTGCACATACGGAGATAGTCGCAGTAATCCGTAAGAAGGTTTGTCATGCTGCGTTCTACCTCGCAATACCAAACCTTGGTTGCTTTACGGTATCCCTTGTATTGCGCATCCGCATAGCGACAAAGTTTGTGCATGCTTGTATAGGAAAGCAGTTCTACCAGAACCGAAGCATCCTGTACGGCATTGTCTGCACACCATTTCATCATAGAAGCATCCAGTTTCTTTCCAGCATCAATGAATGCACGGATTATGCGAAGCTGTGCAATACCGGGGTTAACTTCTTGCAGCAAGGGTATCCAGGAACGGTCAAATCCCAGAACATCCTGCAGGTTCTTTCCTTCACAATTTATCGTCTTGGACATTGTATAACGTGAAGTGCTGTATATGACGTCTCTAACCAATCTGAAAAGCTTTAGCTTGACCAAATACTCGATCATCGGCCAACGCGCAAATGCGTTTAGATAAGTGATTGCTTCCATAGAAGTGACGGTGCGAGCATATGTCTCTAATTGTGAATACTTCCATGGGGTATCCCACAGGAACTCCGCAAGGTTATTGGGATATAGTTTTCCTTCCGCACTCGCTTCAAAGCTCTCATACCAAGAGAGGAAACGGGGGCGATACCCACACTTCCACGGCGTCAGATCGTCCTTGCCGGCAGATGCAAGATAATAGGGCGAAGTACTACATTGACCATCTGAACGAGGCAAGATGAAATAGCGTGCATTTTCATATATGGAATAATATGCTGGGGTATTCTCGCCAGTAAACGCACGGTACACTTTTATGATCCGCAGCAACATTTCACCGCTTTCAGTCTTTTGCAGCACTTGAACCGTTGCTCGGTCAAAGAGTCGGGTGCTCTTTCCTCTGCTCTTGAACGTGATCTGCTTTTTGCAGCGAGGGCAGGTGCCGGAAGTATTGTGCTTGGCTGCTGCGATACTGACCTCGTGCCGGCAAGCGGTACAGAAAGCATGTTCCGGCCCTTTCCTCCGGTAATCATAGAAGATATACTGTGGCATGACTTCGCGGTGGATGAAACCCTTCAGGTCGCGGGGCAGCGCTGGCACATATTTCATCCGCTCTACGATCACACGCTGCTTCTTCCGTGTGCGCTCCATTGCCTTGCGTCCGGAAATCGGCCATTGCATGCGATTTAGTGCTGAAATGGCACTATGCTCACATTTGCAAAAATGGGCTACACGAGCTTCATCCTGCTGCCGGTAGAAAGCACACTTACTGTCAAAACCCCCTATTCGATCCAAGGAATCCAATGTTGAGCATTGCCACGTTGCACTGGCGTTTTCCCTGAGCGAAAGAGTAGCGAAATCATCCCGGCTCTGGAACATGACCCAACGGGGTTTGATGCTGCCCGCCAGAATGCTCTCCCTTTGATAGATATAGAGCACCAGGATACGCTGCCCGGAGATGTTGCGCACCGCCGTGCGGATAATATAGGGGCAGCTCTCCACATGAAGTACACCTTCATTCAGATTGAATTCCAGATCCGGCATGGCAAACTTGCGGCAGGCGCGTTTGTCTATCTTCCGCGTCATGCGCTCACCCCCAGACTATCAAAGGAGAGTTGGTCGTCCAGCGGCTCATTTTCCTTTGCTGTATTGGCAGCCTTCTCCTTTTTCTTGGCGGCGGGCTTCTCCGCTTTTTTCTTCTCTGCCTTTTTCGTCGTGCTGCTCCTGCCGCCGTAATACGGTTTAGGAACAAACTTTTCTTCTTGTCCACGATCCTCCTTTGCGTTCAGATCCTTGAAATACTCTTCCGCCCACTGATAGCAGAGCCCGTCCGGTACATCGGTGCCATAGCCTTCAGCAGAGGGCTTGACGTCATTGTCCTCCATCTCCTGCTTGGCAAACTCAAGCGCCTTGCGGTTGATATAGCGGAAGCAGTTGACCATATTCTTACGGGGGTGCATGACATTCCGGGCAAAAGACACATCCTCAAGGCAAAGCGTCTGGATATACTCGGTGACGCACTGCTTCATATTGCGGCGGGTCAGTCGCTCGGAATCATCGCCCACACGCTTCATGGAGGCGGCCATCACTTCATCATCACTCATTGCCACCGCATTTTCCCACGCGGCCTGCTCGGCTTCCTCCTTGGCTCGCTGCTTGGCCTCCCACTCGGCTTTCCGCTTGGCTTCGGCCTGCTCATGCTCCTGCCGTTTACGATCCTCTTCCGTCTTTTTCTCGGCTTCCGGATCAGGGATGGCAGGGGCGGCATCCGCATTTTGCTGCATCTGAGAAAGCAACGCCTTTGCCTGCTCCTCCTCAGCCTGCTGCCGCTCGTCTGCCCGTCTGGCAGCCAGCTCGGCGGCATCCTGCACCGCCGGGGTGCGCTCCTGCACATCTTCCCGCAAGTCTGCGGCCATTTCTGAATATACTCCCATAGAGTTCCTCCATTTCAAAATAAAAAGGCATTGAGCGGGTGATAGATGCACCTGCCCAATGCCTTTTGTTTATGGTGGAACAGCTCAGTGCCGTTCCCGTTTATCTTTTGCCAGCTTTGGCGAGAACTTTACCGGTAGGAATTTATCATTCCCATCACAGTAAAAGTATCTGCGCCCGTTTTCATCATAAAATTCGATCACCGTGGAGGGTGAAACGCTGCGTCCATGATAGTCCGCAGGCAGATCACCGCTGTATCGCGCTACGACCAGTTTCAGGCGTATGGTGTCGCTTTGCTGCGCTTCACACATCAGTATCCCATCGTAGACCAGCGCGTACTCTGAGGCGGGTGGCTGCTCATAGCCGGCCTTCTGCAAAGCCTTGATCCCGCCAAAGGCGAAATCCGCAGCCTTGCCCTCAGATACATCAGGCTGGTAGATGCGAAAATGCTGCTGCGTTCGCAGGGATAGAAGATACTGCTCCAGCGCCGCGTCTCCATCCTGCAAAAAGCGGGCATACTCCTGTTCGCTCAGGCCCAGGTAATCGTGGAGCGTGCTGCTGTCTGTGTCCCGGTCATGCCATGCGGCGATTTCCTCGCTGATGGCGTCAAAGGCACAGAGCCCGCAGACAAACCGCGTTCTGAAATTCATTTGGGTAACATCTCTTTGTTCTTTTTTCTGCCACATAGCAAGCTGCCAGTCGTCAATGCCTTTATAATTCGGGTCCCACGTCAGGCGGCGGCATTCCAACCCATGACTGCGTGCCATGAGATAGATTTTCGATGCCCCCTTGCTGACAGCGGCGTTATGGTATTTGTCCATATCCTCGGCCTCGATGATGACCTCTGTGCCGTTGGCAGCCAACAGCGCAAACAGCATATCCAGCTTATTGACGTTGTTGGCACCGGCCGTAGCCGCAAAGGAACGATCCATCAGGTAGTGGGCCACATCCGCTTTCAACAGCCCTTCCGTCACATAGACAACTCGTGCGAACGGATCGCCCACGAAATGGACGGGACTGCCGGAGGATACCCCTCGCGTCTTGGAAGAAGAGGATAGCCACAGGTACTTTGTCCCGCTCTTGTCGGGGTCGCTCTCCTGATCTCGGATAGGTGTGTCCAACCGGATCTGTGCGCCGCGTATCATCCCGTCGATCCCTCTGGCGGGAATGATGATCCCCGCCGTGATGGAATTGAAGTTGACCGTCCATTTATCATCCTTGCCCACATAGAAGCCGGGCACGCCCTCCACCTTGCAGCCTCGGCTGCGCAGCTTCTCCGCCAGTGACCGGCACAGGTAGAAGGGCGGGGTACTTTTGTACCCCAGCCGTTCTATCTGTTCATCGGTCAGCCCGCGTACCTCCTGAAGGTGCTTGCGGTGCTGCGGAGAGAGCGTCAGCAACTCCAGCAGCATGGAAAATGTCTGGTGGATCTCCTGCGGTGAGGCAAGGACGGATTGCTCGATCGCCGTCTGCTCCGGCAGTTCCTTTGCGGTGTACTCCGGCGCCGTAAGGCCGTTTTGCAGCGTGTCGCAGATCTCACGGTAGGCTTCGGAATTGCTGATCCCGTATACCTTCCCGTAGAGAGCCAGCATACCGCCGCCTTCATTGCAGTAGTTGCAGCGCCAGAGGTTCTTGGCGAAGTTGATGTTCATTTTGCCCCGCTTATCACCGCAGATCGGGCAGTCGGCATATACGCTGTCCGCCTGTCTGCGTCTGATATGCAGATGCAGCAGCTCGGCCACATCCATGATATTGAACGGAAACTCCTGTGGCTGCGCCACCGCGCCACCTCCTTACCATCATCTTGCGTAAATCACCCGTCAGCTGGCATTTGCCAGACGCTGGAGCTTGTCCAGCATCAGCTTGGCGCCGGCCCGCAGAATGTTGTCATCACCGGAATAGCCCTTCACGTACCACTTGAGGCTGGCAGGGCGCCGCTCGGCGACCTGCTTGAGCGTCTGCCCGCTGCATGTGCCGATGGGCACGATGATCTCCTCGGCTTCTGCTTCGGTCATCAGAGTGCAGATGGTGTCCACGTCCATGTCCTTGGTATAGCTGGCGACATTCGGCTCGTCATATACGAAGGGCAGTTCCGTTTCTACCACAGGCTCCGCAACGGCCTCCGCAGGCTGTTCCACAGAGACTTCCACCGGTGCCACGTCAGGTACGGCTTCTTCATGGTGAACCACTTCCTGTTCAGGCTGCTGTACCACCACAGGCTCAATGTCGGCCTGTACCGCAGCAGGTTCCGTTCTGACCTGTTCCGCTGCCGCTTGAGGGGCAGTGGCAGGCTCAGCCTCCATAGTAGGTGCGGCTGGCTCTGCGTAAGGCGTATCCGCCTTGGGCATCGGTGCGAACTGGACGCCGAAACCGGCGTTGGTCAACGCCATGTCCAGCGCATCATGCTCCGCGGCCTGGATATACAGGCCGGCAGGCGCGTTTTTCTGCGTCATGGTGGCGATGTAGCTGCTGGCGGGGTCGGCATCATCCTTGTCGAAGAACACCTTCGCCTCGATGATCGCCAACTGATCCGTGATACGCAGCGGCGTCAGCCGTGTGCGCCCGGCAGGGTACTTCAGCCGAAACCAGAGCTTTTTATACCGCAGCTCCAGCTCATGTCCGCGGGCAGTCTTTTTCAAGAACTTCAGCGGATCGAAGCCGGCGACGCGGTTCAGCTCAGAGACAACGGGGACAGCATTGAACAGAGTGGATTCGGGTGCATTCATTTCAAAGGCTCCTTTCTAAATAAAAACAAGAGACAAGGCGCAAATTTAACACCCTTGCCTCATTTTCATAAAATATTTACAGTTGTGCTCAGGCACTGCGTTTCTGTACTTTGAACGTATTGACATAGAGCGTGATCCTACGTCCCAGCTGCGTATTGCGCTTCCCGGTATCATCCCTGTGGACAGCCATATAGAGCATACCGATCTGTCCCACCAGAATGACCTTGGCCTTGGCACGGGTAATAGCCGTATAGACAAGGCTCCGCGTCAGCATCCGGGCATGACTTCTCAGCAGCGGGAATATCACCACATCGAACTCGCTGCCCTGCGCCTTATGGACGGTGGTAGCATAGGCGAGCTCGACATGACCCATTTCTTCCATAGAATACTCCACGACTCTCGTGGGCGAGAACTGGATCGATATACGCATACCGTCCCGCTCATCATGGCGGAAGCTGCGGATAAAGCCAATATCGCCGTTGGAGGCCTTGGCGCTGTTCTTATTCTGCATGATCTTATCGCCTACCCGAAAATAGAGATTGCCCACCTTCAGGTCGGCTTCCTCCGTCTGTGGGTTCACCAGTTCACGGATCGCTTCGTTGAGCTGGTCAGCAGAGGCCGCGCCGGTGGAACGGAAGGGCGAGAGGATCTGCACACGGTCTACGCCGTACTGCTTCACCTGTGCCAGATAGATATTCCGTATATGCTCGGCGGCCTCTTCCTGATTGGCACATTTGCAGACAGTAAAATCATTGCCATAGAAAAAGCTAGTGTCATTGTTGTTGATCTTCTGGGCGTTATAGGCAATAAGACTGTCCTTTTTTTGGCGGAAGATCTCATTGAGCACCGTCACGGGGATCAGTCCGCAGTTGATCAGCTCACGGAATACATTACCTGCTCCGACACTTTGCAGCTGGTCTGCGTCGCCTACCAGCAATACCTTCGTGTCAGGCCCGATACGGGAAAAGAACTTTTGCGCCAACCGCATATCCATCATGGACGATTCATCTACGATGATAAGGCCCGCGTTTAACGCACCTTCTTCTTCGTTCTTCCGGAAAGCACCTTCCTCGCCATACAGTCCCAGCAGACTGTGAAGTGTACTGGCATTATCTACGCCGGTACTTTCCACCATACGGCGGCTTGCCCGGCCGGTAGGCGCTGCCAGCAGGATCTTCTCCGATGGCTTCAGCAGCTTGAACACTTCAATGACCGCTTTCAGGACGGTCGTCTTACCAGTACCGGGCGAACCGGTAATGATGGACAGGTCGCTGCGGAATACCATGTGAACAGCTTCTGTCTGCCGCAGTGAGAGTTCAACGCCTAACTGACGCCGCACCCTTGTCAGCAAGTCCTGCACATCCACCCGTTCCACCGGACGGCAGAGCAGCCTTGCGATACTGCGGGCCGTTTCGTCCTCCTGCGCGAAGGTCTTGACCAGATAATAGTTGCCGTTGCTTTTGATGATCTTGCCTTGCAGCAGCATATCATCGATCACAGCATCCAGATCATCCGACTTTACCCGCATCTGCGGAACGGGAATCATGCTGTTCAGAAGCGACATAGCCTCCTTGTGAAGCTGCTCCGCCTCCAGATACAGATGGCCGCCATCACCCTTTGCACTTTCCAACGCTGCAAATACCGCACCGCGGATACGCATGGGGGAATTGAGGGGCCAGTTGTTCTTTCGCATGATCGCGTCCACCCGCTTGAAGCCGAAACCGGATATCTGGCAGAGCTCAAAGGGATTATCCCGCAGGATGTCCACACTTTGCGCGCCAAAATGGTCATAAATCTTCGTGGCGGTGGTGGGGGTGATCTGAAAGGGGGCCAATAGCAGCATCAGATCACGAAGGGTTCGGCTCTCGTTATAGGAGGCAATGATCTCCT
>OIZQ01001321.1_pt1 | contig 10029 bp, 11 predicted proteins | sample 1588491 | NCBI WGS metagenome assembly OIZQ01 (sample SAMN03283262) | human gut metagenome | biome: human-associated habitat; material: feces | host: Homo sapiens | place: USA | collected 2013
GAAAAAGTATGCTGCGTTGACCACAACGGCATCATACAGCGCCAGGCAGAACGCAATCAGCTCCCAGCGCTCCAGCGGCCTTCCCCTCTTTTTTTCCCCGTTCACTTTTGTTTATCCCTCTCCGCGGTACGTCTGCCGATCCCCACCGACAGCGCTATTTCTTTTCGTAGTAAAGTGCCAAAACCAATTCCTTCAGGGCGTTCTCGTCGGCATAGAATTCCACGAAGGTGCCGCCCCGCTTAACCGTGCCTTCCGGCGTGATGATCCCCCGGCTGGAATAGTACTGTGAGGTCTCCAGCAGTGTGGACACGTCATTGCCGGACAGGTCTGTGACCATATAAGGCGTCAACTCGTTATACAGCGTATTAGCCAAGCTCTTGTCGTTGGCCAACTGACGCTGGGCCTTCTTCAGGAACTCCGTCATATAGGTGCGCTGGCGGCGCATACGGCTGGTATTGGCGCCGTCGCCCACCGACATACGGCCCCGCAGATAATGATACGCCTGCTGGCCGTCCAGCGTAATGGTCTCGCCCATTTTCAAACTGTCGTCATAGCCGGAAAAATCGTCCTCGATGGTGACGGTAACGCCGCCCACAATGTCGTTCAGCAACGCCATGGCGTCCATGTTCAGGGCGGCATAGCCATCCACCGGCACGTCATACAGGAGCTTGGATACCGCCCGCACCGTGTTTTCGCAGCTGTCCTCCACGCCGGTGCCCACCGCGTGGGCCATGGTGATCTGCATCTGCGTCAGCTCTCCGGTGGGCTGGCCGTCCATGTCCAGCAGCTCCACGGTGCATATGGTGTCACGGTTGATCTGCAGGATGGTGTATTCCTTGCTGTTCCTGTCCACCACCACCAGCAGCAGCGCATCGGCCTGTCCGCCGCCATAGTTGCCGTACTGCTGAACGTCGCCCTCATGGTCGACGCCCATCAGCAGAAAGGATTCGATGTTTTTACGGGGCACATAGGTGTCCCCCTTATAGGTGACGGTTTGCAGGCCGGAATCCCCCAGCATCTCCTCCACAGTCTTTCCCGATGTGCCGTCATCATTGGCGCGGTCAAACTGGCTGCCCAGCAGTCTTGTGGCGGCATAGATGCCCGCCACCGCGATGATGACGGTGAGCAGCAGCATAAGTGTGCCTTTCTTTTTGCTCATTGCTCCACCGTCCCTTCTGCCTGTGCTGTCGATTCCGGCAGAAGCTGACTGCCCCAGTCGTCTATATGCAGCAGCGCCATAGCGCCCAGCTTTTTCTCGATGATTCTGCGTCCTGCGCCCAGATTCGGCGCACGGGATTTCAGGTTGTGACAGTCGCTGCCCAGCAGATGTGCCCTGCCGGTGCGGAACATGTCCAGATATTTCCCGCGGCCCCACGGGGACAGCAGGCATTCCGCATTCAGCTGCACCGTCACCGGCAGCAGCATCATGCGCTCCCATATGTCTTTATTTCTTTGCAGCGGCAGATACCGCTCCATATGCGCCAGGATCACCTGATAGTCTCTGTCAAGGCAAAGCCGTGTCAGCACGTCCAGCTCCAGATTTGTCCATTGTGCGAATGGCATCTCCAGTAAAAGTGTCCGTGTCCCGTCGATGCACAGGCTCTCCAGACCGTCCAGCTCCGGAAGCGCCATAAAGAACGCCACCTCCGCACCCAAGACGATCTGGGGCATTCCGCTCTCCAGATGCTGAGAAAGCCGCTCCCGCGCCATACTCCGCTGGGCCAAAAACGCGGATAGCTGCTGGCGGTCGCCATAGAAATGCGGGGTAGCGACACAGATATCCACGTTCTGCTCACGCATCACCCGCAGCATGGCAAGGCTCGTCTCCACGTCTTTGCTGCCATCGTCGATACCCGGCAGCACATGGCTGTGAAAATCGATCACCCGATAGTACGCCATGATAGTCTCTCCTGATATGTCGCGTGTCTTTACTTCCGGAAGGCACCGGGGTGAACCGGCACCCTCCGGAAGCGTTTGATATCCGTAATTACACCTTGCGGCGCTTTGCTGCCACCGCGATACCGGCAAAGCCTAGCATACCGGCCGTCAGCAGGGCGATAACGGGCAGGTCGTTGGTCTTGGGAGCCACCACGTCGGTGTCGCCGGTGGTATCGCCCGAACCGCCGCCGGGCTTGTGAGAGTCCTTGCCCGCCAGCAGGATGGCAAACACGCGATCCTCAGGATCCAGCTTCAGGACTTCCTTCAGCGTCTGCTTGAACTCCACGATGATACGGCCCTGAGCGTCCACGTAGCAGTTCTCCACCTCGCCCCAGACCTGATTCAGGAAGTAATGCAGCGCTTCGATATCACTGCTGCTGACATTCAGGCCGGGGATCGTGAGACGGATCTTCAGCGGGCCGTCTGTCATCAGGATCGAATCGTCTACCGTCGTTTTGCCGCCTTCATAGCCGCCGATCTCAATGATCTTGAAGATCAGAACGCGAACCACTTCCTTATTGAAGCCGGCGTCCTTGGCGGCCTTCAGGATGGCGTCGATATCGTAGTTCCCCGTGGGCTGCTGCCGCACGATGATCTCGCTGCTCCAATCCTTGTCATCGTAGTCCCAGTACTCAACATTCACGCCCACGCTGGACTCTGTGGCGCTGGCGGTCACGACCAGAGCAAATGTCATGCACAGTGCCAGAAACAGTGCGATCCACTTTTTCATAGTATACTCCACCTTTCAATTATTTTCACAGAGATCGGCCGTGATTGCGTCACGACGCCTCTCGTATGATCGTTTCGTTGGCTGTGTCGTCTGTCAACACGCCGATGATCAGATATCGCTGGTGGTCCTCTCCGTTCATGCAGGTGGAGAGGATCACTACCCGGTCGCCCGGCTCCGGACGCAGCAGGCCCGGCAGGTTCACATGGAAACTCCGCTGGGCATACAGCTCGTCAAAGAACTGCCGGAAGCCGACGGGCAAATAGAAATCGTTGTAATAGAGGATATGCCGCTCGTTGTTTGGTGTTCCGCCCACCACCCGGTAGGTCAGTACCCGGCCGGGCTGGTAGATGTAGAAGTTCTCCGGTTCATCCTCAAGGCTGGCCGCCTCCAGATGGGATTGCAGGCCGCCGAACATGGTCTGGTTGGCCATGTTGTGGCCGTAGATCACTGTTACCGGGTCGTCAAAGGTCGTGGTGTTATAGGTCTGCTGGGTATACAGGCTGCCAGCCACCGACTCGCCGCCGTCAATATCCCGGCGCAGGTAGTAGGCGTCGTCATCCGGACGCTGCACGATAGGATAATCCACGTTGGTGCCCGGATACTCGATCCACGCGTAGACGTCGGGATTGCGCTCCTGCCACGCGTCAAAATCCACCGGTACGTCCACCTGTTGACCGGCCTCCTCCTGCGCGGCGATCACGCCGTTGGGATCCTTCTCCACAGGCTTGGCATGCTGGGCACGGCTGCGCAGCGCCAGTATCAGAAGCACCGCACAGATCACGCACAGCGCCGCCGCGATCCAGAACACTATTTTTCTTCCGCTGCGTTTCATTGCTTTTCGCGGGAGGGCGCGTAGTAGTTGTAATAGCTGTATTTGCTGTATTTGTAGTAGTAGGGGTTCTTATCCATCTCCACGCGGTTGAGCACCGTTCCCAGCAGCGGGCAGTCGATGCTCTTCAGCTGTGCCATACTGGTAGATATGATACGCCGGGGCGTTACACCGCCCCGCACCACCAGCAGTGCGCCGTCGCAGTGCCGCGCCACCTGCAAACCGTCCGCCACGCTGTTCAGCGGCGGCGTGTCCACCAGAATGATATCGAACTGCTCCCCCAGCTTCTCCATCATCTCTCCAAACCGGGGATTTTGCAGCAGCAATACAGGGTTTGCCACAGTGCGGAACGTGGGCACCATAAAGCCGTTTTCGATGTCGGATTCATAGAGTACGTCCTCCAGCGACGCGTTGCCCGCCAGATAGTGAGCCAGCCCCAGCGCCTTTTTCGCGTCAGTTCCGGCGCTGAGCTGATGCTGGATACGCATCACGCTGCGCCGCAGGTCGGCGTCTACCAGAGCTACCCGCCGACCGGACTCCGCCAGCACCCGCCACAGGTGGAAGCTGATGAAGCTCTTACCCTCGTCAGGAGAGCTGCTGGTGATCATGACCTTTTTGTACTGGTCTCCGCAAAAATCGAAGTTGATCCGCAGGCGGTTCAGCGCCTCTCTGCTGGCATAGGGCAACGTGCCCTTGTCTTTGATGGTCAAGGATTTCATTTTGCTTGCTTCTCCTTATCTGCCTGCGTTTTTTTGCCCAGCCGTCCCGTTTCGCCGCGGTTGAGGGCACCCCCCTCCTCCGGGATCACCGCCAGCGGCATCACGCCGAAGAACTTCTCCATATCGGCCTCCGTGCGGATGGAATCGTCATAGAGGTACTGCACCACAAACACACCGTAGGTCAGCAGGCAGAGCACCAATGCGCCAAGGATGGCATTGCGCGTGTAGCTGGGGCCGGCCCGATGGGTCGGCACTATGGCCTCCTCCGCCACGTGGGGCTCGTTGCACTCCATCACGGCCGGCAGCCATGTGATGGCCAGCTGTGCCACCTCATTGGCGATATCCGCCGACAGCTGGGGATCACGGGTGGTGGCGGAGATCTGCAAAATGCGGGTGCCGCTCTTGTTGGTGATGCTCAGCATACCCCGCAAGTTATTAGCCGATACGCCGGTCAAATTCAGATTCTGAATAACGCTCTCCATCATGGGGCGGCTCAACAGCAGCTCCTCGTAGTCGGCAGTCAGATTCGTACCGATCTGCAGGTCGGCCAGATTGACCACGGAATTATTGGACGCCGAGACCACGTACAGCAGCGATGACGCCCTGTAGGTCGGCTTGATCAATACGTAAGTAGCCGCCCCAGCCAAAATGCCGCCAATGACAAATGCCGCCACCACGATCAGCAGCTTCTGCTTGAGAAGATAGAACAATTCCCGCAGGTCGATCTCGATCTCATCCGTGCGGTTTACTTTTTCCTGATCCATTCAGCGGTTGTCCTCCTTTTCTGATGCGTGCTGCGCTTTTCGGCCACAGATAATGTCATCCCGAGAAAAGGACGGCAGTCGCGTAATTCTCCTATACATTGTTTCTTTCTGCACTCCTATCCCTCTACAGCACGGAACAGCGGCCGTTTTGCGCCCGCTTCCCTGTTGCCGATTTACAATTTCAGAAATATCGCTTTATATCGCATATTATACATGAACTGTACTTACATTTCAACCTTAGTTTTCAAATCAAGCCCACGTAAGCAGCATGACCGCGCTATTTTGTTTATTATATAGGAAACCGCGTCACATTTCAATGACACGGGCACCAAATCCTTACTAAATTTTCTCCTCCCCATCCAGTTCTTTCCGGTTGGGGCACGAAAACCCCCTGACGCACTGCGTCAGGGGGTTCAGTCGTCTATTGAGCGCCGAAGCCAAGGCGTCGGCATACACGCAGCCACAGATGGCGCAGTCGGCGATCCGCCAGGCGAAGCCGCCACCACAGGCGGTAGGCCGGGTCATCGCAGCCGCGCCACTTTTCACCGCGGGCGAAGGCCGTCATCACGGCGATCAGCTGGTCGCGGCGGATGGAGGGCTCCAGAACCGTCTGGGCGTCACCGCACATGACATAGGTGCCGTCGCCGCAGCAGGCGGCGATGCGATGCAGCACATACCCGCCGTTCTGCCGCCGGTAGAGCACCACGTCCCCGCGCTTCGGCTGGGAGATGGCGGCCAGCCGCACCCGGCTGACGCGATCCCGCAGGAACGGCGTCATGGAGCGCCCCGTTACGGTAAGCTCCGCGCTGCCGCCGGTCTGGATCGCCTGCACGATGGCGGGCGCCAACTCCTGCATGCTGACGGAGCGCACGGTTTTCGCGGTCATTTCAGCTTGCTCAGGTCGATGCTGCCGTCCGGGCCGATCTCCGCTTCGGGATGTTCGGTCTTGAAGCGCTCCTGTGCCTTTGTCATCCAGCTGAAAAACTTCTCGTAATCGTCAAAACTGTCCAAATAAGCATCTTTTTGCTCAGGAGAAAGAGCGTAAAACTCCTCCCACTTCAGATCCTGCGACGCGTCGGGGGTATCAGCGGGGGTATCAGGCTTACTATCCGGTTTTGTGTCGCTAGGCTTACTGCCGTTGGTTTTTGTGTCAGTTGAAGTACTGCCGTCTGCAAAGGGGTTGTCTGTCACACCACCGCCAATATCCAGCGGCCCGTCCGTTGCCACGCCGCCTTCCACAGGGGTAGTATTCTCTTCCGGAGTCTTGCCTCCTGTCGTCGTCTTATCCTCCGCTGCAGTCTTATCATCTGTGGCAACATCCTGCTGGGCAGTACTGGGATTTCCGTCTTCGCCTGCCGAATCCACCGGCTTGTTTCCACAGGCGACACAGAGGAACGCCAGTGACAGGATCACCAGCAGCGCCGCCATTACTTTCAGTCGTTTCATGTTCATTCCTCCAAGCAGCCCAGCTTACGCAGCTGGTGCAAAAAGTCCGCGATATCGGCCTTGGCCTGCTCCGCCGGGACATCGTATTCCGCCAGCACGGCGGCCAGCAGCGCCTCCGGAGTAGTGTCGTTCTCCAGCAGGTTCCACATCACCACGGCCATGTCGTTCAGCGACACGACACCGCTAAAGTTCGTGGACAACTCGCCGATCGGCACGAGAATATGGCTGCCCGCCACATCACTCAGGATGAACTGTACATTCCGTTTCATAGTGTCTTTTCCTTTCTGCCGATGGCATCACGCATGGCACGATAGGTGATCTGCTCGTCGCCAGGGGCGGCGCGATTGAAAAATTCAAACACCGGAACATTCCGCAGCAGATCATCCAAAAGTGTCAGCAACAGCTGTGCGTTTTGGGCATTGTTTCGCCCACCAGTCTGTTTCAAAAACTGAGGAACCGCTTCCAGCGCCGTAATGCGGCGCAGCAGCGTGTCGCCCCGGTGCAGGAAGCAGATACCGGCCAAGGGGGCCGAGGTATTCACATTAATGCCGTCCTTGCCGCACCACGGGGTGCCAAAGGCGTACCATGTGCCGTCGATACGCCGCAGGGCGGGCTTGTCATCGTTGATGATCGTCGCGTCCGGAAAGGCTCTTTTGTACATGGCGGTATGGGTGGATTTTCCCATGCCGCAGGGACCGGAAAAGAGGTAGGCGCAGCCGTCCACCACCACCGCAGAGGCATGGAGCATCATGCCGTCATAGCGGAGCAGCTGCCGATAAAACTGAGCGCCGCTGACAAGGTAATAATTATCCTCGGCAGAGAGCGTCTTCACAACGTCCGGACGTATTTGGGCAGCATCCAGCGTAATATCTACGGGAACATCCGTCTCATAGGACTTGCAGCGCCGGGGAAGGTCGCCCAGCTCCGGCACATCCACGCCCAGGTTCGCAATTTTACAAATCAAGGTCTGTCCCTTTCTTTCGGTGGAGAGCAGGAGCCCCCGCAAGGGGGCTCCTGCAATTGCATTTTTGAAGAAATGCCTCAAGGGTTAAAGGGATTGCTCGTAGTATCGCCGCTAATATCTGCAGCAATGTCTTCTTCAATCTGAAGATCGATCAGTTCAACAGTCGGCTTTTCATAGTTCTTCATATAACGACTCCTTTCTTTATTTGATTTCAGTAGGATCACTCAACAGCGTATACAACTCGTAGCCATTCGCATCGAGAATCACGAACTTTGCCTGTACTTCAATCTGTCCAACACTTTGCTGGAGTTCAGTCAAGCCCTGAGCAGTTGCTCTCAGTGCCACTCTGTATCCGTCAGTTAAATAGTCGCTCATCGTTTTGTCATTGAAGGTGAAGAACTGACCGCCAGGGCCCGTCTTACCGACCCAAGAGAACGTAACCTGTGCCTGCACTCTTCTAGTCTTATCGTTAGCAAGCATCAGCTTAAGCGCTTCCTGACCTTCAGTCGTCCACTTCAATGCAAATATGTACTGGCTCGTTGCGGATTGCCACATGGTCTGTACACTCAAATCGAAGAACGAATAGCCATCCTTAGCGGAATCATAAACAGGCGTGTAAGCGTTGTCAAACATCGCATACATCTTCGCCTTTACGATGCCTCTATCAGTTGCCGCAGCCGTATCCTTGACCGTACCGGTAACATAGAAGTACAGAGCAGTAACACTATGACCCGCAAGATCAAGCGTAATGTTCGCCGAAATCTGCACGAAGTTGTTCGCCTCGTCAGCGTCAGCCACCAGAACAACAGTGTCGCCGGGCTGAGCAGCTTTCAGGGCCTCAAACAGCGTTGCATACTCCGTCGCACCGATCACAGCAACAACGTCATCCTTCTTGACGACAGTGTAAGTGTCATCGTTGTTGTCCACGGACTTATAGCCAGCCGCAACGAAGTTGGTGTCAGCACCCTCCGCCGCGTTGTCAGCGGGGTCGAAGCCAGTGAACGTACCGCCCTTGACGATGATGTTGGCAGTGCCAGCCTTGTAAGCCGCATCGTTGCAGTTCAGCGTCCACGCAGGAGTTCCGCTCACGAAGTTACCGCTGTTGATAATGATCGTACCGCCAGAGGTATAGATCATATCCATCTGCGGATCATCCGTGTGCGTAATCCTCTGGCGGACATCGAGTCCCTCAAGAGTGACCTCGCAGCCCGCCTCGCTGGCCCAGATAGCCATCGTGTATTTGCCGGCACTGCCGCTCTGCTCCACAGCAACAATATTACCGTTCTTAATGAGCACCTTAGCGTCTGCATTGTTGATCTGGAACACGGCATCATAGCCATCACCGGTGACAGTCTTGCCGTTCAGATCGATGGTCAGAGACTTGCTGATCATGTAGCTGATCTCAGGCGTATTGATGTCTCGCAGCAGCTTCACGGTATCGCCCGCATTGGCAGCCGCAATGGCCTCAGACAGCGTACCGTACTGCTTACCGTTGACCTCGGCGACCTTGACCTCCGTCACGATGAAATTGCCGTCCGCGCCCTTCGTGGAAACATATCCAGCAGGCACGAAGTTGGTGCCCTCGCCCTCCGCCGTGTTGTTGGCGGGGTCGAATCCCACGAACGTACCGCCGGTGACCTCAATTTTGGCCTCCTTAGACTGATAGTTCTCGTCCTTGCAGTTCAGCGTCCAGTCGGGGGTGAAGCCCTCATAGGTGCCGCCCTTGACGTAGACATTACCGCGCTCAACGTAGATCAGATCGAAGTGGGGATCATTGGTGTTAGTGATCTGCTGCGTGTAAGTGCCGCCCTCCAGCGTGACCTTGGCAATGGGAGAACGCACCCACACGGCCATAGCCGCGCCGTTGTCCTCAACAGCGGTGACGGTACCTTTACCCTTGATGGTCAGGTCGCCCTTCGCCGTCACATAGAACAGACCGCTGATACCGCTGCCGGTGATGTTGTAGCCGGCCAGGTCGATGGTGACCGGATTATCACCATTGACCGTGTAATAGGACTCGGTTTTGATATTCTTCAACAGGGTGATGGTCGCGCCGCCTTGCGTGGCCTGAGCCGCATTGATAGCAGCCTGCAGCGTGTCATACTTGACGCCGTTGATCTCGGCAACGGGATTCGACTTCGCCACCTTATACATGCCGCTCTCGTCCGGGGTAGCGACATAACCGTCAGCCAGCGTCGCGCCGTTGGCGGCGGGGTCAGTGGAGAAGGTACCGCCGGAGACAAGGATCTGGGAGCTCTCCGTCAGTGCGGGATAGTTCGCATCCCTGTCAAAGACCAGCGCGGCATTGGGAACGTTGTTCTTGCTGTCGCCGACCCAGCCCTTGACCGTGCCATCGCCGCAGTTGAACGTACCGCCCGTGACCTTCACAGTACCGGCGCGTGCAACGATGCCGGCGCCATTGGTGATTTTGAAGGTACCGCCGCTGACGGTGACGTTGTCGTTCCACGGTGCATAGATGCCGCAGGCAATGTAGCCCGTGGTCACGATGCCGCCGATGAAGGTGCCGCCCTTGACGAGGATCGTGTTGGGCTTGCCGTCACGCTGGCTGCCGTTGCCGGCGATGACAGCGTTATCAGTGGCGATCAGCGTTGCATTCTTTCTGATCTCAATCTTCGCGC
>OIZQ01001342.1_pt1 | contig 9920 bp, 10 predicted proteins | sample 1588491 | NCBI WGS metagenome assembly OIZQ01 (sample SAMN03283262) | human gut metagenome | biome: human-associated habitat; material: feces | host: Homo sapiens | place: USA | collected 2013
CGTCGCAGGCTTTTGATATTATACAACAGACTTCTGTACAAAAACAATACCCTTATGTACGAAATACATTTTAAAATAATATTACTTTGCAGTTACAGGTACACACATCAGCACATATAACATCTCTTCTTCATCTTCATATGCCTTGCTTATAACAATTCCTGTCACGTCTCCTGCTACTTTAAAATTATGTTCTTTCATATATGTAATATGCTTTCCTATCATAATCTGACGAACCTCATCATCAGACTTTTCACTCATCAGGCTTAATTTTGCAGGAACTCTTGAGATTCCCATAACAGATGGCTTGGCTGTATAATGCCCAGCATAGTCATTGGTCTTAAGACTGTATTTCTCAACATGTTCCTCTTTTACAGCGATTCCACAGCATATAGTAAATCTGCCCTTTTCAATCTCTTCCTTTGGAATCATATATATGTGTTGTAATTCAGGAGAATTATACAGAAATTCTTTCACCTGCAATAACCGTTCCGGCTCCTGAAGCAGTTTTTCACCATATTTGTACAAAACATATCTAAGGTCAAGGCTGTTCTTCTCATATATGTCCGAATTGACTGCAGCCTTATTCATCAGCACATAATCATCTTTCAGCCGGTGCCTTAAATATGTCATATACGCAATCTGCCTGTCCATCTCATCCATGCGTTCCTTGTATGCATCAATAGACTGTTCTAATGAAAAATGCTGCATCTTTGCTATCTGTTCATGTGAAAATCCATACTTCACATGCATTTTAGCATTAAGTACGCCGAATATCCCATCATCATCATAATACCTGTATCCACTGTTTTCATCGCGAACAGCCGATATATACCCCATATCCTCATATCGTCTGACAGTATTAGTAGATACATCTAATAATTTTGCCAGATCACTAATCTTATATCTCATATTTTTTGCCTCTTAATATAATATTTTAGTAAGCCGGAACAAATGGCAGCTCTATCGGATCTGTCTTTGTGTTTTCCGTTTTATCGTTTTCTGAACTGGTACCGTCTGTTCCTGAAGTATTGTCAGTTCCTGAAGTATCCTTATCAGCCGCATCGCTACTGGCGGCAGTAGTACTTTCGGGTACGATACTTACTGGCGGCAGCTCAGAATTAATGTTATTATCCTGCGCATCAGAAGCATTTTCCTGTACATTCTTTTTTTCGCCGGTCTTCTGTGATTCACCAGTTGTCTGTGATTCACCAGCCGGAATCATATGTGCATCTCTGCCATCATCATATTCCTGACCGCTTTCACTTTGCAGCTTCTGGCTGTTATCAGTTGAAATGTTATTCTTATTCTTTCCACATGCTGATAACGGCAATGTCATAAGTGTAATTATCATAATTATAAATGTTATATTTCTTTTACTCATTCTTTTACCTTTCAATATGTTCTGCCAATGTGTTATCATTTATTATATATAATTATATCTGTATACACAATTAATATATGTTATAATCTTTATATCAATGGTAGTGTCAAATGACACATTAAATCAGAGTATAAGTTTGGGGAAGCCTACTAATATTGCAAAATATGATGAAATAGTGGGTTTAAAGGACAAATTTATAGAACGATTGGGGGATTCTCATGACAGGAGTTTACGAGGCAAGAAAGAAAAGTGGTGAAATATATTACCGTGCGTCATTTACATATAAGAATAAACACATCAGCCTCGGAAGTTCCTCTGACGAGGCTTCCTGTCATGCCATGTACAACGAAGCCTGTGAGATAATAAACAATTCTTCTGACCACTGGATTGATACTGACCACAGAACAACTTCATATAATGAAGCAATGACACTTTCTCTTGGTAAATACATCTCACTTATCAATTTCAGGGATAACAACATTTATATAAAGACACCTATATATATGTGCCATAAATATTTCCTGTATTTTCTCAAAGAACATGAAGTTTTACAGTTTTCTACTGATGACCTTTTTTACTATTCCAACCACACAATTATGAGCCGCGGAGGATATTATTTTGTAAATGATTATGGAATGCAGACAAGCATTCTCTCAAGATTCGGAGTAAGAAGCCACTCTGTAAAAGGCAGGGATTATGTATTTAAAAATGGGGATACGCATGATTACAGATACGAAAACATTCTTGTTGTCAATAAATACAATGGTGTTTCCCAGTTTACTAAGAATGGACGAATTATGTACAGAACCAGGATTCATATTAACGGCGACTATATACTCGGTGAATTCTCATCCGAAGCAGAAGCTGCAATTGCGTATAACAAGGCCGTTGACATGCTTTCAGACCTTGTAAATATAACTTATACCCCTAATTACATAGAAGGCATATCCTCCGTAGAATATGCCTCCCTTTATCACAATATTATATTGTCTAAGAATTTCAGAAATTATGTAAAGTCTGTCTGTTTTTAAGCCTCCACAATCTTTCCAGCAATAGCACTTGCTGCTGCTGTAGCTGGAGACGCAAGGAATATCTTAACCTTGCTTGTTCCCATTCTTCCAAGGAAGTTTCTGTTGTTAGTTGCAACAACTACCTCTCCGTCAGTAAGAATTCCGCCTGTTCGTCCACAGCATAATCCGCATCCTGGATGTGTAACAATTGCTCCGGCTTCAACAAGTGTCTCAAGTGTTCCGTCTGCAAGAGCTTCTTTATATATCTTGCGGCTTGCAGGAGTAACTATTAACTTGACAAATGGTGCAACCTTCTTACCTTTAAGAATAGCTGCTGCACACTGAAGATCCTCTAATCTTCCATTAGTACATGAACCGATGAATACCTGATCTACTGCTGTTCCGGCAAGCTCTGTAACAGGCTTGATGTTATCTACCTGTGAAGGACATGCAAGAACTGGAACTAAATCCTCTGCATTATATGTAATCTCTCTTGCATATACTGCATCCGCATCTCCCTTTAAATCCTTTAATTCATCTGTAAGTTCTACATTACAGTACTCTGCTGTCTTTTCATCTGGTGTAAAAAGAGCACATTTGGCACCGGCTTCAATAGCCATGTTAGACATAGTCATACGGCTTGCAACGCTCATCTCGTCAATTGTTGAACCTGTGAATTCAAGTGCCTGATAAGTTGCGCCATCTGCTCCAAGGTCACCGATAAGTCTTAATATGATATCCTTTGAACGCACATTTTCAGGAAGCTTTCCATTAACTGTTACCTTGATAGTCTGTGGAACTTTAACCCACATTTTGCCTGTTCCTAATACACTTGCCATCTCTGTATATCCGATACCTGATGAAAATGCACCAACACAGCCGTATGTTGTTGTGTGGCTGTCTGTACCAAATGCGATATCTCCCGGCTTTACATAACCTGCCTCTGTCATTAACTGATGGCAGATTCCGTCTGAACGGTGGATATTCTTCATTCCGTATTTTTCCACAAATTCATTACCAATACGGAAATGTCTTGTATCATCAACCTGACTTGCTGGAACAAGATGGTCATATATAAGAACAGCCTTATCAGGATCCCATATCTTAGTGAATCCCATTTCCTCGAATTTTTCTTTAACAAATGGAATGAAAATATCATGAATCATTACTCTGTCAACATTAACAGTTACGATATCTCCCGGCTTTACTTCCCTGCCAATATTCTTTCCAATAATCTTCTCAATAATTGTATGTCCCATTATTCTTACCTCTCCCTGTCTTAGTCAAGACCGTTAAGCTTTCTCATTGCCTTAACAAGTCCGCCTGCATTAAGTATATCCACAAGATTATCAGGAAGTGAAGCAATAGGATATGCTTTTCCATTGTGTGTAATCTTTGCATTTACTTCAACATCAATAGTATCGCCTTCCGTAACTTCGTCGTGAAGGTCTGCATTCTCTATAAGGAGAAGTCCGTTATTAATAGAATTTCTGAAGAATATTCTTGCATATGATTTGGCAATAACACATTTAATACCTAATGCCTTAATAACCTCAGGTGCCTGCTCTCTTGATGAACCACAACCAAAGTTCTTTCCTGCAACAATGATGTCGCCTGGCTTAATCTGACCTGCAAGTTCTGGTCTTAATGGCGAAAATGCATATGGCTTCATATCTTCTACTGTCTTTAATGCGAGGTACTCTGTAGGAATAATGATATCTGTATCAATGTCATCACCAAGCACCCATACTTTACCGCTAAATTTCTCGTTCATAATTACTCCTTTGAAGTTAAATCCTTATCTTATACCATGTCTGCTGTTGCTATCTCGCCCTTGATTGCTGATGCTGTAACAGTTGCCGCTGAAGCAAGATATACGAAAGAATCTTTATGTCCTGCACGACCCTTGAAGTTTCGTGTACCTGTGCTGATAAGAGTCTCGCCCTCACCGATAACACCCTGACAGCTGCCCCAGCATACAGAGCAGTTAGGATTCATAACAATTGCACCTGCGTCCATGAATATATCAAGGAGTCCCTCTTTCATAGCCTGAAGATATACCGAACGGCTTGCAGGAACTACAAGGAATCTTACCTTAGGAGCAACATTTTTCCCTTTGATGATTGCTGCGCCAACTCTTAAATCCTCGATTCGTCCATTGTTACATGAACCAAGAAATGCTTCATCAATCTTTACACCAAGTGATTCCTTAGCCGGAACTACATTGTCAACAAAATGTGGCTTTGCAACGATTGGCTGTATTGTTGAAAGGTCAATATCATAAACCTGCTCAAATTCTGCATCATCATCTGATGTAAAGCATGCCTTTGGCTCTCTGCCATGCTCCTTAAGATAATCCATTGCAACATCATCAACTTCCATGAGTGCAGTCTTAGCACCTGCCTCTACGCAAAGGTTACAGATTGATATTCTGTCTGCCATTGAAAGGCTGTGTAAGCCTTCTCCTGCAAATTCCATTGCTTTATAGTTAGCACCGTTAGCGCCAATCTTTCCAATAATAGAGAGTATTAAATCTCTTGCATATACTCCATCGTTAAGCTTTCCCTTAAGGTTGAATCTTAATGTTCCCGGAACCATTACCCATGATGTTCCTGTAACCATTGCATACAAATAATCTGTACAACCAACACCTGTACCAAATGCACCTAACGCACCATATGCACAAGTATGGCTGTCTGCTCCAAATATAAGCTCACCAGGCACCACATGATTTTCCATCATAACCTGATGACACACACCCTCGCCCTCGTAGAACTTAATATCATTAGCCTTAGCAAAGTCTCTCATCTTCTTCTGTGAGGCTGCTGTCTTAGGACTGTCTGATGGAATATTGTGGTCTACAATCCATACAAGCTTATCCTTGTCAGCAATATGAGGATTCTTTAACTTCTCATACATACCAATAGTAAGATGTGTTGTTCCATCATTACTCATAAGTCTGTCAAGAGTAACAGTTGCAATATCACCAGCCTTAACCTGTGAAAGACCTGCTGCCCTTGCAATAATCTTCTCTGCAATAGTCATGCCATGCTTTGCCTCGCCCGCTGTTACAGCTGCACTCTCAGACTCTTCTGCCTCATCATTAAGTGATGCAATAAGTCCGCCCTGATTAAGAATAGCCTGCATCTTGGCTGGAAGCTTTGTACATGTATAAGTCTTTCCATTAACAGTTATAATTCCATCTTCTAATGAAAGCTCACATTCATCCCCGGCATTAACTTCGTCATGGAGTTCTTTACATACAATAACAGGAAGTCCTATATTAATAGCATTACGATAGAATATTCTTGCAAATGATTTGGCAATCACTGCCTTGACACCTAACGCCTTAAGTACGCTTGGTGCCTGCTCTCTTGATGAACCACATCCAAAGTTGTCATCTGCAACAACGAAATCTCCCGGCTTTACAGCAGAAGCAAAATCAGAGTCTAATGATTCAAATGTATGACTCTTCATCTCATCAATTGTCGGAAACAAAAGATACTGCGATGCAATAATCTGATCTGTATCAACATCTTTATCAAACTTAAATATCCTACCCATTGTTTTCTCCTTATCTTATCCCTGATATAACAGGTATTATTAATAGTCATTTTAACATTTTACCCTATTAAAGTGTGTTTTTCAATCGTTAATATTAACAGAAACGGTAATTAAGCGAAAGGTCGTTATCCTTAACTTTAACCTGTGTGTAAGCCCCGCTTACTATCGGCATCGAAGGTGAAAGATGTCCGAAATCACAGTCCATTATAACCGGCACATTATACTTTGCCGCAATACCTGTAACCGCTCTGTACTGGTCAAGCCCCATCATTTCCTGTCCGTAGCACAGCGGTCTTCCTATGAGAAATCCCTTCACATTCTTAAACCATCCGGCATTATCCATCTGCCACATAGCCCTTCTGATTGCAAATACATTCAGATCACAGCTCTCTAAGAACCATATAATTCCGTCAGCTGCGTATCTTTCGTTAAACTCTTTAACCTTGTCAAAACTTGTACCTGTAAGATTAACAAGACAGTCCATGCAGCCGCCGACAAGCCTTCCTTCAAATGCAATCTCCGTATCACATTCATCCCCACCAACATATTTTCTTAAAATCTTCTTCTCAGTAAGATTGTATTGTGGTGCAGGGTTCTCCTCATTCTTTAGAGACTCTCTCTCCCATGTGTCATATCCATGGACCTGTTTTTCCACAACTCCGTTATTGTTCTTGCAGCCTTTTCCACGAAGCACATCAAAAGTATCCACAAGCGCCTGATGCCAGTCCTTCATTGCAAATGCGCCTGCACACGGTCCGTATACACTTGCCGTATCAGCAATCGTGTTCTGTAAAAATGTGAAGTTGGTATTATCAGAATATCCAAGATACCACTTAGGCTTTGCCGCCTTAATCCTGTCAAAATCAACATATGGCAGAATCTCACACATCAGTTCACCACCGCCACATGATATAAGCACATCATTGACATTACTCTCATACATCTGTGTAAGCTCCTTACCGCATTCCTGCGGTGTGTTGCTTATCCCAATTCCCTTGTCCTCATAACAATTAGGACCAAGCTCTACTGTATAACCTTCTTTTTCAAATCTTTTAATTGTCATTCCGAATGCTGTTTTATAAGGCTCCGTCGCACAACCAAAAGATGGTGCAACGAAGCCTATAATTCCGCCTTCGGATAAGAATTCAGGATATCTCATATACTGCCTCCTTACCTCATCATTCAGATTCTGCCTGAATAATTAATCTACATATATTTCTTTACTACATTAATAGCATTGCTGCCTATTACTACACTATAATGCTCCCTTATAAATGCAACACGTTCTTCTTTTGAAGAATCAAACACACTGTACTCCATCAAAAGATTCAGAAGACTTCTGTATTTTTCCTCTGAGCATCTTCCTTTCTCAAGTACAAGATAATATGTATCATCTTCTTTATTCTTATACAGTGCATTAGTTATTCCCCATGTTCTTGAACTTACAGTACACATTTCCTCAAAATCATTAAGGCTTTCCAACCTGAATACGCCGCATCCGGCTTTAATAACATTACTTGCTTTCTTCTTTCCTGTCTTCTTAAGTTCATCTGTCTGTGCATCTGGTAATTCGAACTTATCTAGACTGTCTCCAAATGTTTCAAAAGGTGCATCTTTAAATGTACCTTCACCATTCTTAATCACATTACTCTTCTCTGGTTTTGAAAATGCCTTAGATATACTTTCCCCTGCTTTTCTTAACATATTACCCAGATCTTCTTTACCAGATGAAACTGTAAGAAGTATTGAATGGTCTGGCTGTGGTGCAAGCTGTAGTGACATAACCTCCCCACTTAAAGTAACACCTATATTTTTTTCAGCCTCCTCCATAATAACTTCAAGAAGGCTGTGTATCTTGTCTGTATCATTCTTAAAGAAATCATCTAAGGAAATATTATTATCTTCCAGGTCTTCCTCATCGAGTCTGCACTGGAATCTTCTATCATTGATTTTCTTAAATTCCATATATCCTCTTTCCAAACTTTAATAATATATATCAATATATTATTATTACATACTTTTACTAATTCTGTCTACTATTTTTGTGATAATAAGGTTCTTATTAACAAATGTACCCCTTTCATTAACTCTTATGCGTCCCCTGTTACCGGTAACATCTGCATATATCTCCAGTCTGTCAGAACTGATTCTTGCATACACATCACATGTCTTAACATATACATTCTGCATAACCCTGCTAATTATATCATCTTCTATCTCAAAACATTCTGCTGTACTCTTATGTGACAATTCTCTTGCCGTGCGGACAGCCTCTTTTTTCCCTTTAGTAAGCATCGCATACACACCCGCACCATGCACAGGAACACATTCTCCATAATCCATGATTGTATATCTATACAGAAAACTATTATGTAGCCTTGCTGCCTTAATATCTTCTAAAAGTACAAATACAGCATCACATTCTGACGCATCCAGCTTTTCAATACATTTTCTTATATCCGTCTCTACTACACAGCTTATTCCATCATACATATGTTTAATACGCTCCGTCTTGCTGTATGAGTCAGTTGCAACAACAGCATTTTCAATAAGGTCTTTTGCATGTCTCTTTCTTATCATTACATATCTTGAATCGCCGCGTTTTAAAACACCCGAAATAACAACCCCATAAGGAAGATTCTCATCATTCTTTTCCATCCTGATAAGCTGTGCCATGTCAACAACTGCCATATCAACCGAACCAAGCTCAAGTGCCTCACATGCTGAATCAAAATTATCATGTCCGATATCTACAATCTTAACTTGTGAAGCTGAAGCTTTCTGAATTATCTGAACTGCTTTTTTTAATTTAATTCTCTCTATTCCATTGCCGTACAAACCCAGTCTGTACATTTCATCCAAATCTTTTCTCATCTATATCTGTAACCTTTTAACAGCTTTATTTATTTATTTATTTTTTATTATAACATATCATTTTAGGTTGTTGAAAGTACCTGCATATTATGTTTATAATAATAAGAATAAATTTTAATAAGGAATGGTACAGATTAATGACTTATATCAAATCAAAAAGCAGTATTTTAAAACTGCTTGCTTCAATTACTATTACACTATTCTGCATAGTTCTTTTCCCTTCCGCCGTTAAAGCAGAAGACAATCAGGCTGCAGAAGTAAATGCTGATATAACACTTTCTAACCAGGGAAGCATCAGCAGGATGACCGATGGTTCTTACAACACAAAAACCACATTTTCATCAGGAGACACAATCACAATAACTTCCTCTGAAAAAATGTACTCACTTTATATCAAATGGGATTTAATTCCTTCAGAATGGACTCTTTCTTATAATGGAAAGACTGAAACTAACGGAACTAATGGTTTTCTTCACGAATATGTCCAGATTCCCGATGGTACAACTGAGATGACAATTACATTTGCATCTAAAGAATCAATCTGTGATATGCATGTATATTCCAAGGGTTCTGTGCCTGAAGATGTTCAGACATGGAAGACTCCATGCGATAATGCTGACATTCTTGTTTTCGCAACGCATGCAGATGACGAGATACTTTTCCTTGGAGGAGTACTTGCCACTTACGGTGGCGAACAAAATCTTTCCGTTCAGGTTGCCTATATGTGCGAATTCACTACATCAGCCAAGATTAGAGAACACGAAAAGCTTGACGGATTGTGGGAATCAGGCATAAAGCATTACCCAGTATGTGGAGATTTTCCCGACCTTTACAGTCAGACATTAGAAGCTGCAAAGAAGCAGTATGTATATGATGATGTCAAAGCCTATACTACATCATGTATAAGACGATTTAAACCTCTTGTTGTAGTAACACAGGATCTTAATGGAGAATATGGTCACGGCGGTCATATGCTATTCTCTCATGCTGTTGCAGAATCAGTAGAGACAAGCAATGATTCCTCTGTATTTCCAGAGTCAGCATCCAATTATGGTACATGGGATGTTCCTAAAACATATCTTCATCTG
>OIZQ01001347.1_pt1 | contig 9897 bp, 8 predicted proteins | sample 1588491 | NCBI WGS metagenome assembly OIZQ01 (sample SAMN03283262) | human gut metagenome | biome: human-associated habitat; material: feces | host: Homo sapiens | place: USA | collected 2013
GGAGGACGCTCCTGAGAGCGTCCTCCCGCAGCAGGCCCGTCAAGATATCCTTTATGGCAGCGGGAGGCCCGCTCCTTACGCAAGAGGCGGGGCATCATGACGCAGAGGCGAACTCATAGCTCACCCTTTTCCTTCCGCGCCATAAGCCAGACTGCCATGTCCCGCAAAGTCTCCCCCATGGGGCGCGGCTGATACGCGAAGCGTTCCGATGCGGCGGCATGGCTGAATTGCCCGTTTGAGGCAAGGACGGCAACGGAATAGGGGGTGAAAAACAGCGGCTTTCGATCCTTCAGACTCCGGCGTTCGCAGTATGGAGCTGCCAACCTTGCAAGGCCCAACGGCAGACAGACGGGGCGATATTTCAGCTTTGCGGCCTTTCCGACAAGCTGAAGCATCTTACGGATCGTAATGTAGTGGCCGGACAGGATGTAGCCCTTGCCGGGCTCTCCGCTTTCGGAACAGGCCAGAATGCCTTTTGCAACGTCCCGTACATCCACGAAGTCATACCCGCCGCGAACGGCAAAGGGCAGCCTTCCGGCCAGGAAAGACCTTACCATGGAAGTAAAACTCCCTCCCTGTACGTCACCCGGTCCGATAATGCCGGAGGGAAAGACAATGCTGGCATTCAGCCCACGCTCCGCCGCGTCAAAGACCAGTTCGGTTGCGGCCGCCTTGCTCTTTGCGTAATCGCCGTCTACAAGACCCGGAGAGAAGTCAGCGCTTTCCGTGATAACGCAGCCCTCCGGTTTTTCCGGTATGGCATGGACGGAGCTGACATAAATGAATCTTCCCACATCGTGCTCCATGCATTGCCGGAGGATCCTCCATGTGCCGCCCACATTGACCTGATAGAGCTTCGGGCCGGGTCTGGACGCGACGGAGATAATGCCTGCGCAGTGGATCACACAGGTACGGCTGTCGGCGTCCGCAAAGAAGTCCGCAAGAGAGCTTTTATCACACACATCGCCGGCGACGGTACGAACTTCCTTTGGGAGCAGGCTGATATAGGGGTCGTTATGCAGCACAAGCGCACGCACCTGAGCATCGTGGCGTACCAGCTCCGCCGCAACGGCTCTGCCGAGGAAGCCGGTAGCGCCTGTAATTAGGTATTTATCAAACATTCAAAAAGCCTCCTCTCAAAATAATTGCACAGGTGTTGATTATCTTTCACAAGTATAGTATACTTGAAGCGAAAAACAGAAACAATCAGCACTTACTGTACAGCTGAAATTAAATCAACACAGCCCGCCGGTGTGTTGAGGAACGTGATGATCTTTTTGAGGGAGATTTCCGGATGGCGAAACTGGATGCGAGGAAACGCTATACACAGATGATACTCAAGCAGTCTTTTTTGAAGCTGCTGAAGGAGAAACCGGTCAATAAAATCACAGTAAAGGAGCTCTGCGAACTATCCCAGATCAACCGGGCTACTTTCTATACCCATTACAGCGACTGCTTTGCACTGCTGGAGAGCATTGAGAATGAGCTCATTGATGAGTTTGAGAAATCCCTCCGATATGTCAATTCCTTTGATGTGGCGGCTCTGATTGAAGCCCTCTATGCCATGGTCGATCAAAATCAGGAAGCCTGCCGGACACTCATTCTGGGGAATACCAGTTCGGCTGTCATTGCGAAAATGATCGCTCTGGCAAAGCCGGGCAGCCTTGCTTATTGGCACAGGGAATTGCCGAAGGCCAGTGAAACCGAGTTGGAGATGATGTATACGCATCTTTCCAACGGGTTGATGCATGTTATTGTAGAGGGCTATGACAAGTACAGTAAGGAGGAGATGATCCACTTCGTCAGTCAGGTAGCGAAGGTCAGTCTTTTGCTGTTCCGATAAAAGAAGGCGTGCAGGAAGAAAATCCTCAAGATCGCTTCATTCTGGACACGGAAAAGAGTGCAGCATCAGCTCAGCCGCCATCCGCCCGCTATGGAGCGCCTTTGTCTGGGCCTCGGAGGGCGAAATTAAAAAGGGAGGGCAACAAGCAAATGGTAAGAACAGAATTCCGAGCGGTACTTTGCAATGATCCATATGAGATACAGCTCATACAGAACCTCTATGATTCCGCCGTAAAGCAGTTGTCGCTGAAATTTGAAATACTGAACAATGAGTTCAAGGTGCTCTATGCGAGGAACCCCATCCACCACATTGAAGGACGCGTAAAGTCTGTGGAAAGCCTTGCGGCCAAGCTGCTGAATAAAGGGCTGCCGCTGACCATTGAGGCAGCGCGGGAGCACATCAATGATATCGCCGGTGTCAGGGTAGTGTGCAGTTATATCGACGATGTGTACCGGGTGGCGGAGATGCTGGAGCTGCAAAAGGATGTCAAGATTATCAAAAGGCAAGACTATATCCGCACACCAAACTATAACGGATACCGCTCATTACATCTGGATATCCGGGTACCGGTGTATCTGTCAGACAGGACGGAGCTGGTAACTGCGGAAATTCAGATCCGCACGATCGCTATGGACTTTTGGGCCAGTTTAGAGCACGATATCCGGTATAAGGTAGATAAGACAAAGCTGCCGGAGGGCATCAACGAGGAGATGCTTGCATGCGCGGGCAAGATCGCCGAAATTGACCGGCAGATGCAGGAGATGTATCGGAGGATCAAATCCGCGCAGGGAAATACGGATTGTTAGGGGATATCAGATCCTTCATGAACGGCATATTCAAAAGGCGCTGCGCCTTTTCACCGCAGTACGGGGCGTGATGATATCCGGAAGCACCGCCTTCAACGGCGGCCGCTCCGCCAGAAGCAGGAACAGGGATAACATATCCGGATAAAAGCATATGGAAAAGAGAGGGAGTGCATCTGCACTCCCTCTCTTTTCCGGCTCATATCAGCATCTTTTTCAGAAAGCGATTTCTCCTGACATTATTCCGCCGCATAGATGACCGGATCAAGTATCCCGGTTTGCACATAGTATTTGGGACATTTGACATGCGCAATGTGCGAAGCGTCTACATATACGCCCGAAATCGCGCATAAAGTGAACCATCAAACGCTCCGGGAAGAGGGACAGCGATGGAAGTATTTCTGATTTTTCCCAAATCACCGCAGGCAAAGCAGGAGCTTGCACGGGAGCTGGCAAAGTTTCAGTCCGGTCAGGTGCTGAAAACTGTCCGGAAGCTGCCCTGCTCCATGGAGCAGAAGCTGGAACTGGTAGACGCCGCCGTGAAGCACCTGAAAGCGCAGAAGTAATACATAGACCATTTTGCCCCAAAAGGTTCATGGCTTTTCCACCTCAACCGCCGTTTGTTCCGCTGTGATAGGATAGCATTTTCGATGCACCGGCTCGCATACGTAGCCAACCGGATACCCTTGTCGGCGCGGAACGTGTTCACCGCCTTGATGAGCCCGATGGTACCGATAGAGATCAGATCCTCCTGGTCATCCGCCTGGGTGTAGTACTTTTTCATAATGTGCGCCACCAGCCGCAGGTTGTGCTCCACCAGCAGGTTCCGTGCCTCCATGTTTCCCTCGGCGCACCGCCGCAGGTACTCCCGCTCCTGGGCGGCAGTCAATGGCTTGGGGAAGGACCCCGTGCCGCCGGACAGGTGCAGCGACAGGAACAGGCTGTTGCACAGCAGCAGCAAAAATGCAGAGATCATACGCGCATACCTCCCTTTTCCATGAGCGTATGCCCCTGCGGCAAGTCCCTATGCCAACAGCGGCCGCCCCCCCTGAATGGGGAGCGGCCGCGCCGTCTGTTATTCGCTTTCCCGCTGGGGGTGATAAGTGCTGACTATGGCCGCCACCCGCTCCTCGATGTCGCCGCAGTTGGCCTCCGCCGCCTCCTTCAGCGCCGTGAGCCCGTCGAAAAACGTCTCGTACCGGAACGGCACCGGCTTTCCGATGTGGATGAGGTCGTTGGCCGTTTTCTCCAGTCCCTCCTCCGCCATCAGTTTCTCCTCGTACAACTTCTCCCCCGGCCGCAGGCCGATGTATTCGATGCGGATGTCCTCGTCCGGCCGCAGGCCCGACAGGCGGATAAGGTTCCGCGCCAGCGTGTCGATCTTCACCGGCTCGCCCATGTCCAGCACGAAGATCTCGCCGCCCTTGGCATAGACCCCCGCCTGCAGCACCAGGCTCACCGCCTCGGGAATGGTCATAAAGTACCGGATGATGTCGGGATGCGTCACCGTCACCGGCCCGCCGGTCTCGATCTGCCGCTTGAACAGCGGCACCACCGAGCCGTTGCTGCCCAGCACGTTGCCGAACCGCACCGCCACGAACCGTGTGCCTCCCTGCATGTCGCTGTGGGATTCCTCGCCCCGCCCCAGCTCCGGCAGCAGGCCGTACTCGCCGGTGCAGCTGACCCGATCCATGGCCTGCACCACCATCTCGCACAGCCGCTTGCTGGCGCCCATGATGTTGGTGGGGTTCACCGCCTTGTCCGTGCTGATGAGCACAAACCGCCGCGCCCCGTACTTCAGGGCCGCGAACGCCGTCTTATACGTGCCCAGCACATTATTTTTGATGGCCTCGTTGGGGCTGCCCTCCATCAGCGGCACGTGCTTGTGTGCCGCCGCGTGGAACACCACCTCCGGCCTGTACTCCTGAAACACCGCCTGAATACGCCTGCTGTCCCGCACGGAGCCGATGAGCACCGTCAGCTCCAGCGCCGGATACTTCCGCCGCAGCTCCTGCTGAATGGCGTAGGCGTTGTTCTCGTAGATGTCGAAGATCATAAGCCGCTTGGGGTCATGGGCCGCGATCTGGCGGCACAGCTCGCTGCCGATGCTGCCGCCGCCGCCTGTCACCAGGATGGTCCTGCCCTGTATCTGGGCGAAGATCTCCCCCATCTCCACGGAGATGGGCGGCCGCCCCAGCAGGTCCTCCACCGCCACCGGCCGCAGCTTGTTCAAGGACACCTCGCCGTTGGCCAGCTGGTACAGCGCCGGCAGCGTCTTGAGCCGGCACCCCGTCTCGCTGCACAGCGTCAGCAGCCTGCCCCTCTCCTGCATGGACAGGGTGGGGATGGCGATGAGGATCTGGTCCACGCCGTAGCGCTCCGCCATCTCCGCAATGACCTCGCGGCCGCCTACCACCGGCACGCCGTCGATGGTGCGGCCCCACTTGTTGGGATCGTCGTCGATGATGCAGCGGGGCACGGCGTCTGCCGCCTCGCTGGTTTTCAGCTCCCGCAGCACCGCCTGTCCCGCGGCGCCCGCCCCGATGATCATGGCGTTGTGTACCGCCCTGGCGTTTTTCCGCCGGCTGGCGGACAGCAGCCGGATGAACCGGTAGGCGAACCGGATGGCCGTCACCATCAGGAACTGTCCCAGCGCGCCGATGACGTAGTAGGCCACCGGCATCCGGCACACAAAGGCGTTCATGCCCACCCAGTGGAACACGCAGGTGATAGCCGTGGCTCCCAGACTGCGGGCCAGCTCGTTGAAGCTGGCGAACCGCCACAGGCTGTTATACAGCCGCAGCAGGAAGAACACCGCCAGACACACGGCGGTGTACACCGGCGCGAACCGCAGGAACGCGGCCAGATACTCCGGCGGGATGGCGCTGTACCGCATGTCATAGCGCAGCCACAGCGCCAGAAAGTAGGCGGCATTCACCGCCAGCGCGTCGTACAGGAGCAGGCCCAGTGAGACGAATTCCCACCGCTCCATTCTCCTGTGAAGGTTCTTTTTCTCCTTCACATTGATTTCCCCCTTGCGGACAGCCGTGCTGCCCGTCCGATGATAGATGCCGCCAAACGGCATACATTGTTATTCTACACGGTTCCGCGCTTTCCCGCAAGTCCTTTCACCGAAATTTGGCGTTTTTGGGCGAACACGCTTTCCCCATTGCAGCCCTCCGCCGGATGTGCTACACTGGTGACAGAAATCATTTCCCATAAGGAGGAATCACCATGGAGACCGCACGTTCCCGTTTCCTGCGCTATGTCACCTATTACACCACCTCGGACGAGCACACCGGCGCATCCCCCTCCACGGAGCGGCAGAAGGATCTGGGCCGCGTCCTGCTGGCGGAGCTGGAGAGTCTGGGTCTTGCCGGTGCCCACATGGACGGCGCCGGCAACGTCATCGCCACCCTGCCCGCCGCGGCGGGCGTCACCGCGCCGGTGCTGGCTCTCATCGCCCACATGGACACATCCCCCGACGCCTCCGGTGAGAATGTGAAGCCCCGCATCGTCCGGTACGAGGGCGGCGACCTACCCCTGTCCGACGCCGTCTCCCTGACGGAGTCCCTGTGTCCGGGCCTGTCCGCCCACGCCGGCGAGGAGCTGATCGTCACCGATGGCACCACCCTGCTGGGCGCCGACGACAAGGCCGGCATCGCCGAGATCATGGCTGCCGTGGAGCTGCTGGAGGGCCGCCCCCACGGCGAGGTCCGCGTGGTATTCACCACCGACGAGGAGATCGGCTGCGGCGTGGACGGTCTGGACGTGGCGGAGCTGGCCTGCGACTACGGCTACACCGTGGACGGCGGCCCTCTGGGTGAGATCGAGTATGAAAACTTCAATGCCGCCTCCGGCGACGTCACCTTCCGCGGCGTAGGCGTCCACCCCGGCAGCGCCAAGGATGTGATGGTCAACGCCGCCACCGTGGCCATGGCCTTCCACGCCATGCTCCCCACGGACGAGGTGCCGGAAAAGACTGACGGCTATCAGGGCTTCTTCCACCTCCACGCCATGTCCGGCGACGTGACGGAGGCCCAGCTCCACTATATCATCCGCGACCACGACCGCGACCGCTTCGAGGCCCGCAAGGCCCTGTTCCACCGCTGCGCCGACGCCATCAACGCCCAGTACGGCCCGGGCACCGCCTCCGCCGTCACCACCGACAGCTACTATAATATGAAGGAAAAGATCCTCCCCCACATGGACCTGATCCATCGGGCAGAGGATGCCTTCCGCAAAAACGATGTGACGCCGCTGTGCGTCCCCATCCGCGGCGGCACCGACGGCGCGCGGCTGTCCTGGGACGGGCTGCCCTGCCCCAATCTTTCCACCGGCGGCTACAACTTCCACGGCGTGCGGGAGTGGATACCCGCCGCCAGTCTGGATGCCATGGCCGCCGTGCTGGCGGATCTGGTGTCCGGCTTCGCGCAGTAAATCGCGGCGTCTCGCCGCCCCTGTTTGGATAATTGGATAATGTGATAAAGGAGGTTTCCCCATGATCTCGATGGATATGCTCCACGACGCCCAGCAGGTGCTGGCCCCCGTCATCAGCCGCACCCCCATGGTGTCCACCAAGGGCATCGTCCCGGGCTGCGACTTCTACCTCAAGGCCGACTGCCTGCAAAAGACCGGCGCGTTCAAGCTCCGCGGCGCGTACTATAAAATTGCCACTCTCTCCGACGAGGAGAAGGCCCGCGGCGTCATCGCCTGCTCCGCCGGCAACCACGCTCAGGGCGTGGCCTATGCCGCCCGCGACATGGGCATCAGGGCCACCATCTGTATCCCCGAGGGTGCGCCCATCTCCAAGATCGAAGCCACCCGCAGCTACGGTGCCAACGTGGTGCTGGTGCCCGGGGTGTACGACGACGCCTACGCCGAAGCGGTGCGCCTGCGGGACGAGCAGGGCCTGACCTTCATCCACCCCTTCAACGACTACCGCATCATGGCAGGTCAGGGCACCCTCGGCCTTGAAATTTTAGAGCAGCTGCCGGACGTGGACGCGATCTTCGTGCCCATCGGCGGCGGCGGTCTCATCGGCGGCCTCGCCTACGCCGTGAAGCACCTGAAGCCCGCCTGCCGCGTCATCGGCGTCCAGGCCGCCGGCGCCCCCAGCATGGCGGAATCCCTGAAAAAAGGCGAGATCATCACGCTTTCCAGCGTGGACACCATCGCCGACGGCATCAAGGTCAAGACTCCCGGCGACCTGACCTTCGACATGTGCCGCCAGTACGTGGACGAGGTGGTGACGGTGACGGAGAGCGAGATCGCCAGCGCCATCCTGACGGTGCTGGAAAAGCAGAAGCTGGTGGCCGAGGGCGCGGGCGCGGTTGGCATCGCCGCCGCCATGTATCACAAGGCCAGCATCGAGGGCCAGACCGTCTGTGCCCTGCTGTCCGGCGGCAATGTGGACGTGACCATGCTGGAGCGCATCCTCACCCGCGGCCTTGCCAAGGAGGGCCGCACTGTGACGTTCTCCACCGTCCTACCCGACCAGCCCCACGCGCTGGCGTCGTTCCTGGAGGTGGTATCCTCTCTGGGTGCCAACGTGCTGGACGTGAACCATGAGCGCCGCAACACCCGCGCCGCCATCGGCTCCTGCGTGGTGCAGCTGTCGCTGGAGACCCGCGACAAGGCCCATATCCAGGAAATTATTTCCAGCCTCCGCCGCGAGGGCTACGAGGTGGAGGAGCAGTCCTGACGCGAACGCGCCGTTTCACCTTTCTGCCGAATATGGTTGGAAATAACAGCCGTTCCCATTTTGTAAAAGCACGGCAAAAGCCGTCCGCTCCACGATGGAGCGGACGGCTTTTTATTTCCGGTTTACTTCGATTAATTTCCGGTTTTTCTTCCGGATCTGCTTCATGAGGAACTTCCTGATTTTCTCACCGCATCACCGGCACGGACCGCAGCTCCTGTCCCGGGCCGGTCTGGGCCGGATCGGGCCGGGACAGCACGTAGAGGTCGGTGCAGCGGCTCTCCACCGCCATCAGCGCCTGCGCTGCCGCCCCCAGCGCCGCCGCGTCCGCCGGCTTCGTCAGTACCGGCGCGCCGGCGTCCCGCATCCGCCGCAGCAGCTGTCGCCCCACGTCGTTGGCCGCCAGTACCCGCAGGTACGGCAGCTCCTCCGGCGGCTCCGGCAGGTCCAGCCACGCCGCCAGCACCATCCGCCGCAGCCGCGCCAGCGGGTAGCGTTTGGTCCTGGCCGCCTCCAGCACATCCGCCAGCGTCACGCCGGTGTGGGCCGCCCGGTACATCCGGCGGTACAGCCCCTCGCCGCCGCCGTCCAGCCGCCGCCAGTCCTCCGGTTCCATGGTCCGCAGGCGGGCGAGAATGGCCCGCTCGCACAGCCGCGGGTCTGTCAGGCGTCCCGCCGCCCGCTGCCGCCGCAGGATATCCGCCGCCGCAGGGGGCATGTAGACCGCCGCCTGCTCCGTCTCCCCCGCTGCCAGCAGCTGCCGCAGGTACGATGCCGAGGCGAAGCCGCCGCAGGGCGCTTCGCCGTGCTGTGCGCCGGTGCGCCGCACCGTGCGGGCCGTCAGCGGGCTTTTCAGCCGCCGGATGGCGCGGAGATACTCCACTGCCAGCGTGTTGTTGGGGCTGGCCAGCAGCACCGCGTCCGCCGGGCCCAGCAGCGCTTCCACCGCCTGCTGGCGGCGGGCGGCAAAGGTGCGGCCGTCCTCCGGCACGGCAGCCAGCGCCGCCGTCAAGTCTTCGCTATCCAGACAGTCCGCGCACCGCGTCAGCGCCGCCATGTCGCCGCTCTCTGAGCCGAACAGCAGCTCCGTCACCACGCCGGTGCGCGTCAGGACCTCCACACCGCCCCGGGCGAATCGCTCCGCCGTGGACATGGCCCACACGGTGGGCAGCTCCAGCACCAGATCCGCGCCGCAGGCCACGGCCATCTCGGCCCTGGCCAGTTTGTCCGCCGCAGCGAAACCGCCCCGCTGGGTGAAATTGCCGCTCATGGCGCAGACCACCGCCGAAGCGCCCGCCGCCCGGGCCTGGGCCATCAGCCAGGCATGGCCGGTGTGGAGGGGATCGTATTCACAAATGATGCCTGTCACGGACATAGTTGTCCTCCTTGGTGCGATCTTGTATGGAATTGCGGAACATTTTTCTGCGCGTGTGCATTTTGCGGGGGCCGGCGGACGCGACGGTCTGTTTTTTCTTTTCTCTTTTCGGCGGGGAGAGTTCCGCGCCCCCGAGCGCGGGTCACTTTTGGCCACAGCCCCAAAAGTGACCAAA
>OIZQ01001349.1_pt1 | contig 9894 bp, 5 predicted proteins | sample 1588491 | NCBI WGS metagenome assembly OIZQ01 (sample SAMN03283262) | human gut metagenome | biome: human-associated habitat; material: feces | host: Homo sapiens | place: USA | collected 2013
GTGGGCGGCGGTGTAGAAGTAGACAACGTGTTGAGGCTGCTCGGGCTTATTGTTACGGCCTATCATGTCGAAATTAAGATAACCTTTCACCTGGCTGATGAAAGGACAGCTTTGTACAAAGTATTTGGAGCCGAGCAATCCCTTTTCTTCTCCGTCCCAAAAGGCAAAGATGACCGTGCGCAGAGGCTTCTGCCCGGTGGCAAGAAATGCACGGGCTATCTGCAGGACGGCAGAGACACCGGAGGCATTGTCGTCCGCACCGTTGTATATCCGGTCGTTTGCCAGCGTCTCGTCCGTACCCAGGTGGTCGAAGTGGGCACCTACGATGACATATTCATCCGGTCGTTCTCCCGGGATGGTTCCCAATACATTGCTCATCTGCAGGATGCGGTGGGTGCCTTGTTCGAGGATGGTGATGGAGTCGGGATGCACTTGCCACCGTCCCCGTTGCTGGCGTTCCTTGTTGTATGCCTCGAAGGGTTGATAATAATTGTCCTTTTCCAGCGGGGCAATGCCGGCTTCTTTCAGGCAGGATGCCAGATAGCGGGCAGCCAGTCGTGAACCGTGCATGCCTGCTTCGCGTCCTTGCAGCTCATCGTCGGCCAGAAAACCGACAATAGCCTCGGCCGAAGTGCGGCTGATGCTTTGCAATCCCTTTTCTTGTGGAGATTGTGCATGTAAGGATAGTGCGAAAGAAAGGCAGCAGATTGCTCCCAAAACAGCTTTATACATGTCGTACGGTTTTAAGGATTGGACATACCGGTGGCAAAATTAAAGATAACTTTCCATAGTTCCGATATAAATGTCGTATTTTTGTCCGTTGGCGGATGAATTCAAATCCGTGTAAATCAAATGAGAGAAGGATGAAAAAGAAGAATGAAGCAGTGGAAACCGTTTTGTGCGAACGTGTGCTTTCGGCAGAAGAAGTGGCGTGCATCTCGGCACAGATTCAGCAGGAATTGGAGGCGTATATCGACCCGGTGAAAAGGGAGTATCTTCCCCGTTTCTTCAAGACCGGAAAGGGGCAGTATGGCGAGGGGGATAAGTTTCTGGGAGTAGTTGTGCCGAACACTCGGCAGGTGGCAAAACAGCACAAGCACGAACCTTTCGGGGTGATGGCAGCCTTGCTTCAGAGTGAATGGCACGAGTGTCGCCTTTGTGCCTTGCTGATGTTGGTGGAGCGGTTCAAAAAGAGCGATGAAAAGGGGAAAAAGGAGATTTATGACTTTTACCTTTCGCAAACGGGCCGTATCAATAATTGGGATTTGGTCGATTTGTCTGCCCCCGGCATTGTGGGCGAATATCTGAAAGACAAACCTCGCAAGGACCTCTACCGGCTGGCGGATAGTCCGCTGCTTTGGGACCAGCGCATTGCCGTGGTATCTACCTATACTCTTATCAAAAATGGTGATTTCATCGATATATTAGCCCTTTCGGAACGGCTGCTCCATCATAAGCATGACTTGATGCAAAAGGCGGTAGGATGGATGCTCCGGGAGATGGGTAAGCGGGACAAGGACTTGCTGGTGCAATTCTTGGAGAAGCATTGCAGGACGATGCCCCGTACCATGTTGCGCTATGCGATAGAGAAGTTTTCGGACGAGGAGCGGAAGGAGTTCATGAAGCGTTGATGGACGAGAGGCAGTGTTTTATCATTCCTTCTATCGCTTATCTCAAAATAAATTAGTTATTTTGCAGAAAACAAAGGAATCTGGAATGGAACAAGAAGATTTTGATATACGCAACCAGCAGCCCGTCACCAGCCGAGAACGTGATTTCGAGAACGCTCTCCGTCCGTTGAATTTTGAGGATTTCAGCGGGCAGGACAAGGTGGTGGACAATCTGCGCATATTTGTGAAAGCTGCCCGCCTGCGTGGCGAGGCGCTGGACCATGTGTTGCTTCACGGCCCTCCCGGATTGGGAAAAACGACACTTAGCAATATCATAGCCAACGAACTGGGCGTAGGTTTCAAGATAACTTCCGGTCCGGTACTCGACAAGCCGGGAGATTTGGCGGGAGTGCTTACCAGCCTGGAGCCGAACGATGTACTTTTCATCGACGAAATACACCGGTTGAGCCCCGTAGTGGAGGAGTATCTGTACTCGGCCATGGAGGACTACCGCATTGATATCATGATAGACAAAGGTCCTTCTGCCCGAAGCATACAGATTGACTTGAATCCTTTCACGCTGGTGGGAGCCACCACTCGCAGCGGTCTGCTGACAGCTCCGTTGCGTGCCCGTTTCGGCATCAACCTGCATCTGGAATATTACGATGATGATGTGTTGAGCGGCATTATACGTCGTTCGTCCGGCATTCTCGATGTGCCTTGCTCCGTAAGGGCTGCCGCCGAGATTGCGAGCCGCAGCCGTGGCACACCGCGTATTGCCAATGCATTGCTGCGGCGTGTACGCGATTTTGCCCAGGTGAAAGGTTCGGGGAGCATTGACACGGAAATCGCACAGTTTGCCCTTGAGGCTCTGAATATCGACAAGTATGGTCTGGACGAGATAGACAATAAGATACTCTGTACCATCATCGACAAGTTCAAAGGCGGTCCGGTGGGATTGACTACCATCGCCACTGCTTTGGGCGAAGATGCAGGTACGATAGAGGAAGTCTATGAACCGTTCCTGATAAAAGAAGGTTTCCTGAAACGCACTCCCCGTGGGCGTGAAGTGACGGAGCTTGCCTACAAGCATCTGGGGCGAAGCCTCTATAGTAGCCAGCGTACCTTGTTTGGCGACGAGTGATTCATTTTAAGAAAACGAATACAGAGATGCGGAGACATAAAGTCTCTCTTTCCTCTTATCCTAAAAAACTCTGTGCCTCCGTGCCTTTGTGTTCATAACAACCATTAAAGAAGTGGCCGGATTAAAATCATTGGCAAAAGAAACTGCCATTTATGGGTTGAGCAGCATTGTGGGGCGTTTCCTCAATTACCTGCTGGTGCCCGTATATACCATGGCGATGTCCGCACAGAGCGGAGGCTATGGCGTAGTGACGAATGTATATGCGTGGGTGGCGCTCATGCTGGTGTTGTTGACGTGCGGCATGGAGACCGGTTTCTTCCGCTTTGCCAATAAAGGAGAGGATGACCCGATGCGGGTGTACTCCACGACATTGCTCAGTGTGAGTGTGGGGGCGCTTACCTTTCTTGCATTGGGATTGCTGTTCCTCAACCCCATTGCCGGATGGCTGGAGTATGGTGACCATCCCTGGTACGTGGGCATGATGATGATTGTGGTGGCGATGGATGCTATTCAAAGCATTCCTTTCGCTTATTTGCGCTACAAGAAGCGTCCCATTAAGTTTGCGGCACTCAAACTGCTGTTCATCTTCCTGAACATTGCACTGAATCTGCTCTATTATGTAGGGATGAAAGGGGATGACGTGGGCTATGCCTTCCTTTTCAATCTGATATGTACCTCTACCATCATGCTTTGCATGATTCCGGAGTTGCGTGGGTTTTCCTACGTGCTGGACAGAAAACTGCTGAAGCGGATGCTTGCTTATTGTCTGCCGTTGCTGGTACTCGGCTTGGCAGGTATCCTGAATCAGGTGGCGGATAAGATTATTTTTCCTTTTGTCTATCCGGATGAGGCGGAAGCTTCCGTACAGTTGGGCATTTATGGGGCTGCCAGCAAGATTGCCATGGTGATGGCGATGCTTACACAAGCCTTCCGCTATGCATACGAGCCTTTTGTCTTCGGGAAGAGCCGGGACAAGGACAACAAGCAGATGTATGCGCAAGCCATGAAGTTCTTCATCATCTTCACACTGCTGGCATTCCTCGCTGTCATGTTCTATCTGGACATCCTGCGCCATATTATAGGTCGCGACTACTGGCCGGGGTTGCGGGTAGTGCCCATCGTGATGGCTGCCGAAATCTTTATGGGTATCTACTTCAATCTTTCTTTCTGGTACAAGCTGATTGACGAGACGCGTTGGGGCGCTTATTTCTCCCTGATAGGTTGCACGGTACTGGTAGTGATGAACATACTTCTGATTCCCCGATACAGCTATATGGCTTGTGCCTGGGCAGGCTTCTGCGGTTACGGCATCGCCATGCTGCTGTCTTACTTCGTGGGGCAGAAGAAGTATCCCATTCAGTATGACCTGAAAGCCATTGGCGGCTATGTATTACTTGCGGCAGTTCTCTACCTGGCAGCAGAGTATGTCCCGATAGATAATATCTACCTGCGTATGGCATACCGAACTATATTGTTGCTGGTCTTTGTGGTCTACATCGTGTGGCGTGATATGCCTCTCGGCAGTATCCCCGTCATCAACAAACTGATAAGGAAACAGTAAATTCAATCGTAAATCGTCAAATCGTAAATATTATGGATTCTGATAAAAGAAACTCCTTTGCCGTCAAGACCTTTCTGAAAGAGTATCTTGATTTGCGTAAAGACAAGGACAATGAACTGGAAACTGTAGACTCCATCCGTAAGGGAGTGGAATTCAAGGGAGCCAATCTTTGGATTCTGATATTCGCCATATTCATGGCTTCGTTGGGGCTGAATGTGAACTCCACCGCTGTGATTATCGGTGCCATGCTCATCTCACCGCTGATGGGACCTATTATGGGTGTGGGGCTTTCCGTGGGACTGAATGACTTTGAACTGATGAAACGTTCATTGAAGAGCTTCCTGATAACCACTTTGTTCAGTGTGACTACGGCTACCATATTTTTTCTGGTCAGCCCCGTTGCCGAAGGGCAGTCGGAATTGCTGGCACGTACATCGCCCACTATTTATGATGTATTCATCGCCTTGATGGGCGGCTTGGCAGGTGTGACTGCGCTTTCTACCAAAGAGAAAGGAAATGTGATTCCCGGCGTTGCCATTGCCACGGCGCTGATGCCACCTCTCTGTACGGCAGGTTACGGGCTGGCAACGGGCAATCTGATTTACTTCCTCGGCGCATTCTACCTTTATTTTATCAATTCCGTGTTTATCAGTCTCGCCACTTTTGTAGGGGTGCGTGTGATGCACTTCCAGCGTAAGGAGTTTGTAGACAAGAATAGGGAGAAGAAAGTGCGCAAATACATCATCCTGATTGCAGTGCTGACCATGTGCCCTGCTGTGTATCTGACGGTAGGAATCATTCAGGATACCTTCTTTGAAAGTGCCGCCAACCGCTTTGTCAACGAGCAACTCTCCTTTGAGAATACGCAGGTATTGGACAAGAAGATTCACCATGACGGCAAGGGTCATGAAATACGTGTAGTGTTGATAGGGCAGGAGGTGCCCGAAGCTTCCATTGCCATTGCCCGCAGTAAGATGAAGGACTATAAGCTCGATAACACCAAGCTGATTGTGCTTCAGGGCATGAACAACGAAGCGGTGGATATTTCTTCCATCCGTGCCATGGTGATGGAAGATTTCTACAAGAACAGCGAGCAGCGCTTGGTGGAGCAGAAACAGCAGATTGAAACTCTTGAACAGAATCTGGAAAGATATAAAACCTTCGATGAATTGGGCAAAAAGATTATTCCCGAGTTGAAGGTGCTCTATCCATCGGTGAAGACAGTCTCAATATCTCATGCGATTGAACTGACGGTAGATTCGGTACGGGTGGATACAGTGACCCTTGCCGTATTGAAGTTCGGCAAACACCCGGCTGCTCACGAGAAGGAAAAGATTGCCGAATGGCTCAAGGCACGTACGGGAGCCAAGCAATTGAGGCTGATTACGGAATGACAACATCCCCCGAGGGGGTAGAAATATACTTATTTGGCATGAAATTAAGATTTATACTGATAGCCGTCTGCTTCCTCCTCTCTCTGCCGGGACAAGCGGATGAAGGGATGTGGATGCTGGGAAACCTGAACAAGCAGACACGCCGGACCATGAAAGAGCAGGGTTTGCAGATGCCTGTTAATAAGCTATACAATACGAAACGCCCGTCGCTGAAGGATGCGGTAGTCAGCTTCGGAGGCTTTTGTTCCGGGGTGGTGGTGTCCGGGGACGGGCTGGTGTTTACCAATCATCATTGCGGTTTCAGTAGTATCCAGCAGCATTCTTCGGTAGAACATGATTATCTGAAAGACGGTTTTGTGGCCCGTAGCCTCGAAGAAGAACTGCCGAATCCCGAGTTATATGTCCGTTTCCTGCTTCGTACGGAAGATGTAACCAAGCGTGTGCTGGGAGCCGTTAAACCTTCGATGAGCGAGATGGAACGTTCCAGTGCGGTAGACTCTATGATGATGGTAATAGGTGGTGAGGTATCCCTGAAAGACTCCACTTTGCTTGGCGTGGTAGATGCTTATTATGGAGGCAATGAGTTCTGGCTCTCCGTTTACCGCGATTTCAACGATGTGCGGCTGGTGTTTGCACCTCCTTCCTCTGTTGGTAAGTTCGGTTGGGATACGGATAATTGGGTGTGGCCTCGGCATACAGGAGATTTCTGTGTGTTTCGTATTTATGCAGACCGCAAGAACCAGCCTGCCGATTACTCCCCCGACAATGTTCCGTATCACCCTGAATATGTAGCGCCGATTTCACTGGATGGCTATAAGGAAGGCTCTTTCTGTATGACGATAGGTTATCCGGGAAGTACGGAACGTTACCTTTCTTCATTCGGTATCGAGGAAATGATGAATAACTCCAATCAGGCGCAGATTGACATCCGTGGTGTGAAGCAAGCCATCTGGAAACGTGAAATGGACAGTAAAGACAGCATACGCATTAAGTATGCTTCCAAATACGATGAAAGCTCCAATTACTGGAAGAACAGTATCGGTGTCAACCGTGCTATCCGTAAGCTGGGAATTCTGGAGAAGAAACGTGAAATGGAACAGGAAATTCGTCGATGGATACAGCAAAACCCGGACGAACGTGAGAAACTTCTTCAACTATTTACAGACCTGGAACTGAATTATAAGAACCGCCGGGAGGTAAACCGTGCACAGGCTTACTTTATCGAGTCCTTCTTATATGGACCGGAATTAGTGCAGCTTGCACTGAAGATTCTGAACTTCGACTTTGAAGGGGAGCAGAAAACAGTTATTGCCGCCTTGAAAGATATCGTTGAGCAATACTCTAATTTGGATCTGGATATAGACAAGGAAGTATTTACGGCACTGTTGAAGGAGTATCGCTCAAAAGTGGATACCACTTTCCTGCCGGAAATCTACCATACTATCGCACAGAAATATAATGGGGATGAGAAAGCTTTCGTGGATAGTCTTTATGCAAGTTCTGAGTTGACCACTCCCCGTGGTTTGAAACGCTTTCTTGAACGGGATACTACCTATCAGATTTTCGATGATCCGGCTATCTCGTTGGGCATTGATATGCTGACGATGTTGTTCGATATGAATATGCAGATGCAGGCACCTACTACGGAGATCATCCGTGGGGAACGCTTGCTGAATGGGGCTATCCGTCGGATGTATACGTCTCGTAACTTTTATCCGGATGCCAATTCCACCATGCGGCTGAGCTTTGGAACGGTATGCGGTTATACTCCCTTTGACGGAGCGGAATATGATTATTATACAACGACAAAGGGTGTCCTGGAGAAAGTGAAAGCTCATGTGGGTGATGTTGATTTTGCAGTACAGCCAGAGATACTTTCATTACTCTCTTCGGGCAATTTCGGAAGATATGCCGATGAAAAGGGCGAAATGAAGGTGTGCTTCATCTCTAATAATGACATTACGGGTGGCAATAGTGGTAGTGCGATGTTCAATTCGAAAGGTGAATTGCTGGGATTAGCTTTCGATGGAAACTGGGAAGCTATGGGCAGTGATATTCTTTATGAACCGAAGATGCAGCGTACCATCGGGGTGGACGTGCGCTATATACTGTTTATGATTGAGAAATACGGGAAAGCAGGGAACCTGATCCAGGAATTGAATATTCTCAATTAGTAGACGGGCCCCTGCTTTTCGTGAGGGAGACAATTACTTGCTTCCGGACAAGATTCCGGTATCGGTATCCCTGTTGTTGATTCTTCTGCCTTGGCTGTTGCGCTTCTTTCCGAAGTCAAGGCTGAAGGATGCATTTACCATGAACAAAAGCCTTAAGTTCTTGGAATACGCTAACTGGCGGTAGGGAGCCGACTTTGATAAGTTTTCTATTTCCTGTTCATACTTCTTGGTAAACGGGTTCAACACTCCGGCAGAAAGGCTCCATTTCTCCGTATTATATCCTGCCATGATGGTGTGCAGCTTCTCCTCTTTAGTCAGTGTTTCACCCCACAGAGTGTGGTTGCTGGTATTCATTTCTGCCATCAGTACCCAGTTCTTGTACATTGCCATCAGACTGCCTCGCAGTCCTGCATTGGTGTGTGTATGCGTGTAGGTGTTGCCATAGCTGATATAGCGGTTCAGAAACGGAGTGATTTTAATGGAGATATACTCTTTGTAAGGTCGTATTTGTATAGCTGTCTCCAGATTGATCCGGTGGAAACCTTTATGATTCTCGGTAGTGCGGACAAAATACCCGTCCTCGTAGTAGGTATTTTCCATAATCGGCTTATTGTCATAACTATATCTTCCAAATAAATCGACAGATACATACTTGCTTTGCCAACTGGCAGACAGTGTATTGGCATAGAATGTAACAGACTTTAAGTCGGGATTTCCTTTGCGTATCTGATACTTATCCATTGCTTGCGAGATGTCGTTCAGATCGGACAGGGAAGGAGCATACCCCGACACGTATCCGTTGTATCTGAAAAACCACTTCCCGTTGATAGAGTACGACAGGCTTAAGGAAGGTTTGACTATATACTTCTCGGAAGAATACTGCTCCTGACTGTTATAAGTTCTCATGGCTCCAATCCCTACTGTGTAGTTCAGAGCTTTTATCTTTGATTGATATTCGGCAAATAGGTACGTTTCGGCCGTATTCATCGTGATTTTATTCTCTATATTACCCGAATATCTATTTTGCAAATAGGCCTGTGTATGCTTGATACCTCCGGTAAACTTACCCGTACTGAATTGTTTTTCGTAGATACCTTCTCCAATGATGGAGTACTTCTCACCTTTGGTTTCTGAATAGATATCCGTATCGTTATTGCCATTATTAAGGGCTTTCTGAATAAAAGTCCGTTCATTCTTGCTGTCCAGATAAGAAGCCACTATATCTGCATAGATTGTCTGCTTGTTTTTCAGATTCCTCTGGTAATAGATATCCAACGAAGGGATAACTACTTTGGAGGTAGAAAGGTCGGATATGGAGTAGGAGGTGTCTCCTTCATACAATGTACTGATTCTGTCCGACATGGAACTGGGAGTATCGCTGTATTGATTTCTGAGAGCAATATTGAGAAGTTGTTTGTCATTATCCTGATAGCTATAATTGATGTTGAAGTTAAGGTTATCATACTTTACTTTGGTAGGTTCTCCCACTTCTCTGTTCTCCTGATAAGCCTCCGGGAAGTGGAAACTTTCATCGTTTTCGCGTGTCCACTTCAGATCTCTCTGTCCCCAATATACGGTAGTGCTGAGCTCTGACTTATTGAAGTGGTATTTGGCGGCGAGATTATGTTCGCCATATCCCGTATCGGATACTCCGTTGGTGAGATCGGCAGAGATACTCCCTCCTGATTCTCTTCTCTTTACAATGTAGTTCAATACAGCTCCTGCATTTCCATAACGTGCGCCGGGATTGTCTATATATTCGATGCGGATCACATCTGTCGGGCGGATGGCAATTATTTCAGCTTGAGTCACTTCTACGCCGTTAATCCTAAGTTGCACATTGTCTCCTCCGGGAATCGTGATGCTGTTGTCTATCGGATTGATCAGGATGCGCGACAGTTGTAGATTTCTCAGTAAGGAAACTCCGTTGGAAGCGGCTTTAGTCTGCATTTCGGTCGGGAGGATAATTTGCCGGTCGGTCTTTTTGATGATGGGGCTGGCTGTGACGGTA